>Ga0302306_10000813_pt1 | contig 18192 bp, 16 predicted proteins | sample III_Palsa_E3_1_FD_198761 | JGI IMG/M metagenome (GOLD analysis project Ga0302306, IMG submission 198761) | Peat permafrost microbial communities from Stordalen Mire near Abisko, Sweden - III_Palsa_E3_1 | ecosystem: Environmental > Terrestrial > Soil > Palsa > Peat permafrost | place: Sweden...
GCTTCGCCAGCACGAACTCCACGCCGAGGACACCGATGGCCTCCCCGATCAGCGCGGTCAGCAGCGGCAGCCCGGCGGCAATCAGCGAGCTGAGCGCCACGGCCAGCACGGCGAAGGCCACGACGACGGCGAACACGACCTGGGCGGTGCCGCCGGCCGCGGCGGGAAACTTCTGCTGCAGCAGGTTCTGCGCGTTCTGTGATTCGGTGCCAGGGACGGTGAAAACCGACGAGAGCTGTCCGTGCAGCCCGGCTCCGAGGACGGCGGCCAGAACCAGCAGCAGCGCCCAGGCCAGCACGACCCGGCCCGGGTGGGCCGCCGCCCAGCGGCCCAGCCGGTACAGCAGGCGGGCCATCTCAGGTCACGGCGTCGTGCGGCTGGATGTCAAGAAAGTCGACGACCCGACGCACGAACCTCGCCACGTACTGGAAGTGGGAGCCGTGGTTGGAGTCGGGCAGCAGCATCAGCTCGGCGTTGGGCAGGTGCTGGTACAGATGGTAGGAGTTGATCGTCGGTATCACGATGTCGTGGCTGCCGTTGACGACGAGGACGGGCTGGGCGATCCCGCTCAGGTAATCAAAGCGGCTGGCGGCGGGGGCGCCCCACGCGCGGGCCGCGGCCCGGTGGGCGACCTTGGTCTCATCGCTGACCGGGATGTCCCGGTTCTCGGTGCGGGCCGTGATACGGCGGATGAAGGCTCGGCCGGCCGCCTGGCTCTCCTTGGAGGGGGAGAACATGATGGGCAGCCACATGTCTTCGCCGAGTTCGTCCCACTTGGTGAACAGCGTCGCGACCTCTGGTGCCTGCTGGGCCATGCCGTCGCCGGCCTGGGGGCCGGTCCCCACCAGGACGACGCGGCGTACGAGGTCCGGGCGGTTCAGCGCGATCATCTGCCCGACTTCGCCGCCCATCGAATGCGCGAGCAGGTCGACGGTCGTCAGGCCGAGGCCGTCGATGAAGCTCCCCGCGTCGGCGGCCATGGCGGCCACCGTGTCGGGGGCGGTACCGGTGCTGCTCCCGACGCCGGCGTTGTCGAACAGTACGATCTCGCGGCCCGGGGCCAGGGCGTCGCTGATCGCAGGGTCGAAGTTGTCCAGGTTGCCCATGAAGTGCTGGATGAAGACCAGCGGGGGCCCGGCGGGCGTGCCGAAGCGCCGGTAGGCGAATCGGGTACCGCCGGTCTCGAGGAACTGGGTGGGCGCGCTGGTGGCGAGCGAGTCGGTCATGGCGATCCCGATCATTGTCCGGCGATAGGGGCTAGAGCTCAGATCGCGGTCCGGCCGCCGTCAGCGGCGACGACCGCGCCGGTGATGTAGCTGGCCTTGGGAGAGGCGAGGAAGGCGATGACCTCGGCTATCTCGCTGGGCTGGGCGGCCCGGTTCATGATGGTGGTCGCGCCGACCGCTTCGGTCTGCTCGGGCGGCTGGATGGCGGTGTACACCGGTCCGGAGGCTACGGCGTTGACCCGGACGCCGGCCGGGCTGAACTCGGCGGCCCAGGAGCGGGTCATCGAGGCCAGCGCCGCTTTGGTCGCGCCGTACGCGGCCCCGCCGGGCATCCCGACCTGGCCGGCCATGCTCCCGACGTTGATGATGCTGCCGCTGCCCCGCGCTGCCATCTTCGGCGCAAGCGCGGCGACGAGAAAGTACGGCGCCCGGACGTCAGCTGCGAACAATTGGTCAAACGTGCTCAGCTCGAGCTCCTCCGTGGGCCCGAACCACGAAGACCCCGCGTTGTTGACCAGGATGTCGACGGCGCCGGCCTGCCCGGCCAGATCGGCGGGCCCGGCCGGCTGACTCAGGTCGACCGCGGCGAAGCGTGCCTTGCCCCCGGCGGCGGTGATGGCGTCGACCACCGCCCCGCCCCGGGCGGCGTCCCGCCCGTGCACGATGACCTCGGCGCCGTGGTCGGCCAGCTTTTCGGCCGCGGCCCGGCCGATGCCCGAGGTTGCCCCCGTGACCAGTGCCGTCAGGCCGTCGAGATCGCGCTGTGGGTTCATGTCGTGTCCTCCGCTGAGGGGATTTAAGGTGTCGTGCCGGCCAGGTACCCGCCGTTGACCCAGGCGGTGACGATCGCCCCGTACTGTTCGGGCGCTTCCTCCCAGGCGAAGTGCCCGGCCTCCAGCACGTCGAGCCGGCTGTTGGGCAGCCGGGCCAGCAGGAACTCGGCGTTGGCAACCGGTACGAGCGGGTCCCGGCGCCCGGTGATGATCTGCACCGGGGTGAAGATCCCGGGCAGCCGCCCGGCCAGGATGGGCAGCTGTGCGGGGTAGCTGCGCACGTAGCGGGCAGCCTCGGCGAACCGGTCACCCCGATTCGACTCGATGTAGTCGGCGATGACGTCATCACCGGGCGCGGCGGATCCCAGAGCAGCCATCGCACCTCGGATCAGGGCGGCGGGGTCCTGCGACCGGAAAGATTGGATATCCGGCGCCTCGATCAGGTCTTTCAGCCTCCCGGTCACCGCCAGCGGGTACGCGGTCCCCCCGCTGCCGACCACCAGGCTCCGCAACCGCCCGGGATGGTCGGCCGCGGCGAACAGCGCAGCCGCCGTCCCCACGTCCGGGCAGACCAGATGCGGGTCCTCGATGTCCCACTCGTCGAGAATCCGGACCAGGAATTCGCCCATCGCCTGCGGCGACAGCAGGTCAGTCCGGCGCTCGGAGCGGCCGAAGCCAGGCAGATCGATCGCGGTCAGCCGGGCGGTCGCGGACAGCCGCGGCCACACGCGCTCGAAGGCGTACAGGCTTTCCGGCCAGGGACTGGTCAGCAGCAGCCGCTGGCTGGCGGGGCCGTCGCTCTCCGCAAACCTGATCTGCAGCCCGTCGACGGCACGGAAACCGGCCCGCAGTTCGCTGCTCATTCTCATTCCCCTGCCCAGAGCCCCGGATTGGGCCTCCGGCCGAGCATGGGCGCTCGCACCCACTGCCCGCACGACACATTCGTGTCATCTCTTACGGCTGGCGATCCGCACGGCTGGCGATGCCGTGCCATGGCGGTCCCTCACCTGTTCTGACGATGGTCCATCTCGCGCGGATCATGCTCGAATTGTGGATATCGATGCGCAGCCGAGCTGGCTACCCGGAGGTACGGAGAATGTTGAACCCGCTGCGCGGCCGGGACGGCGAGCTGACGTCGCTGGGCGGCTCCCACGCCCCGCGTGAGCAGCGCTACTGGCTGCTGCAGGACATCCAGATGCTGCTCGAGCAGGCTGCGTTGCGCCAGCCGATGCTGATCTGCCTCGACGACCTGCGGTGGGCGAACAGCGGGACGTCCAGGGTGAGGTACGGTCCGGCTCTGGGGCCGTGCGCACCCGCGCCGAATTGCGGCACATCTCCCGGTCCGGCGGAATGATCATCGAGACCTTCGCCGTCGAGTGCTCGGTGGTGTCGTGGGTCAAGGAGAGCCCAGGGTCGATGCGCCGCGTTTGAAAGCGGTCTGGGCCGCCGGGCTGTCTTCGATGCGCCAGTTCTGATGGTAGAAGCCGTTGTGCTGGGTGATGTCGAACCACACCAGACCGAGCAGGTCGTACTGGCGGATGCCAGCGAACAGGTCGGCGATCTTGGCCGCCTGGCCGGCCTCGGGTTCGACTGCGGTTTCCGACACCAGCATGGGCTTCGTCGTGAACATCCGGACCTGGGCGATCGTCTTGGCGAAAATGCTGAAGAAGGTGTCGGAGCGGCGGTAGTAGTAACCGTCGATCCCGACCCAGGTGACATACTGCGCCCCCGGCCACCAGGACGCGATCGGTCCCGTTCCGGCCTCGTCCGCCTGCAGGGTCCAGAGCCACGTCACGTTGGTGACGCCCTGACGCTGGAACAGCGTCACGATGTGCCGCCAGGCTGCGACGAACTCCGACGGCGCCGCGTGCCCATAGGCCCACGAGTACCAGTAGCCGTTCATTTCGTGGCCGAAGCCGATGACCACGGGCTGGCCGAACGTGCGCACACTGCGGGCGAACAAGCGCAGATAGGGGTCGTACTTTCCCGCGGCGATCGACGAGACCGACGCCCAACTGGGGTCCATCTGAAGGATGGTGACGGCGCCATGCTGGTGAACCATCTCCGCGAAGGACGTCTTGAACGGTTCACCCCAGCCGCTGTAGTAGCCGACAAGATTTGGCTGTCTGCCGACCACCCCGGTGAATTTAGCAACCGGCTCGTATGTTGCGGGCGGTCCTTTCTCGTAGACACCGAGATAAGAGTCCGCACTGGACGGCAAAGATTTCAGGGGCTCAGACAAATGGCGCACAGCGAAGGCGCCGGCCGCCGCAACTATGATGACGGCCACGCATATCATCAGCCGGCGCCTCATGCGGTTGTTACCAAACAAGATATATATTTACTTTCAGCGTCAACACGGAGCAGCCGACGGGCAGACGTGATTGCCGCAGAACACTCCGGCATCTGGCGTCTCCGCCATGCGTGGGCATAGCCATCAAATGAAACCACATCTCAGGCTGGTGGGTGACCTGGTCGGGGACTGAACTGCCGGAAGCATATTCGGCCGCCGTTGGGTCCCGCACTCCGGGTAACAGGCGCGTTACGCAATCGGTCAAAAGCCTCGGGACGGATGGCCGGCCATACCAGTGGTCTGGCGGCCGGGACTGTCCACGCGCCGGGTCAGATGGGCGGCCGCCGCGGACCTTTGATACAGAATGCCCTCCGCAGAGCCGGCTGTTTCGCCGTCCGCTGGCTACGACACTTCTGGCCTCTGGTTGGCCAAAGGTGTCCTGTGCGGCCAAGAAACCGCAGCTAGCAAGGTGCAGGCCGGTTAAGCCACGGACAGCTGCCGACGCTGCGCTGAGCGATCGCGGGATCCTCGCGATCTTCAAGTCAGGTTACCTTCATGTTATTTTCGGCGATTTCCCCAAAATCAGTACAAGTCCGTGCAATCCTGCTTCCTGACTGGTGATGCGGAGGGTGCTGGATGGCCCACCGCGACCGTGGCTAAACCGTTACGTCTGTCGTGTGTGCAGTTGGGCTGAGCGCCGGCCGGCGCTTTACCCGGGGAGGGAACCTTGTCTATGCATCAGATCGCGGGAGCGTCCGGCGAGATCACCGTGACGGAAGCGGCATACCCCCTTTCTTCGATGGCCTGCTCGCGGAAGCAGCCGCAGCGAAACCTCGCGCTTTCGACAGGTGTGCCAGCCCAGGAGCTGTCTTCCCGCTGACTGAATAAATTACTTTCCGTCATATCGGGAGCTTTCTCGGCGGATTTCAACAGATCGCCGTTTCAATTTTCCGCTAAGCGCACGGTAGGCCTCCTCTTGCCTTAGCTATCGCTGTCGAAACCTTGCCGGCTTAATGGCCACAACATTCGAGTAAAGGCCAAGGAGTGTGAAATCGTGATATTTTCATGGCTGAACAGGGGAACTCCTCCCGGCCATTCAATGGGCTGGTTCACCAGGGCGCGGCGATCGCTGTCCTGTTTTTTTTCCAGGCAGCGAAATCCTGATTCAGTAAAGCGCCAGTATCCGATTGTAGCCCTTGTAAGCGATGCCATATTCCCGCACCATTGCGGGGGCAGGGAGATCCGGTATCACGAGGTTAGCCGACGGCTCGTCAGCTACGCCGAGGTGCATCTTTACACAATGCACTGGTGGGATGGCCCGCGTGTGTACAAGGATGGCGCAATTACATTTCACGCCATATCCCCGCTGTACCCGCTGTACACCCACACTCGCAGGTCTCTGAGACAGGCGATGGCTTTCGCGATCGGCTGCATACGGTTGCTAACGGCGGACTTTGACGTGCTAGAGGCAGACCACATGCCGCTGTTGCAGATCCTCGTGCTCCGGTTTGTGACATCAATAAAGCGCAAGCGATTTGTCGTCACGTGGCACGAAGTCTGGGGAAAAGATTACTGGCGTCAATATATCGGCTTCGCGGGATTCGCAGCGTGGTTCATCGAGGAACTGGCCATGCGCCTGCCCGATCACATCATCGCTGCGTCATCACATACGGCGCAGAGACTGTCCGCCAGCCTTGGTTCCGGCGCCTCGATCACGGTCGCGCCGAACGGTATCGATCTTGAAGCTGTCCATACTGCCTATCCTGACCCCGCGACCACTGACCTGGTCGTGGTGAGCCGGCTGCTGTCGCACAAGCGGATCGACATGCTGCTGGATGCCATGGCTCTGCTGCACGCCGAAGGCCTGCCTGTCACCTGCCGGGTCATCGGTGACGGGCCAGACCGGGATGAATTGCGGCATCATGCTGAGCAGCACGGACTGGACTGGGCTGTTGACTTCCGTCACGACATTCGCGAGCAGAAGGAGGTGTATTCACTGCTTAAGGCGGCGAAGGTGTTCGTCTTCCCGTCGGCCCGGGAAGGGTTCGGCATTGCCGTGCTGGAGGCCCTCGCCTGTGGACTTTCAGTGGTTACTACCTCCGCTCCGGATAACCTCGCTCAGTATCTCGTTGCCCGATCGCCGCGCGGGACAATCTGTGACTCAACTGCGCCAGCGATCGCTGCTGCCGTAAAAGTGCTCCTAGGGAACGGGCAGAGCTCATCGCCCGGCGGTCGGCCGAGCGAGGAAGTGTGGCTGGCTGACTACAGTTGGGAGGCTACAACGGACCGGGTAGTGGCGGCCCTAAATATCTGAGCTTTCAAGCGCTTCCTGCTCCGTTGAGTGCATTGCCCAGCAATAAACGTGCCGGGCAGCTACTGTTCGGTGCCAAAGCCAGCGATGATCATTCCGGGTCAGCGCGCCGCCACAGGGCAGTGAGGCCGACAAGCCTGCCGGCGAAGTATGCCGCCAGATGAGCGCTGTCGACGGCCATCGCGGGCGCCACTCTGGACCAGTGTGACCGGGGAGTCTCGAATCGCGTCCGAACATGCTGAACGCCTGAAGCCAGCACGAAACATACCGGTATCGCTGTTCCGACCAGCCCATGGTTACGGGCCTTAAGGACCAGACCCAGCACCGCGGTCCCGACGAACGCGCCAGTCACGAGGTCCGGCTGCCGTACTTCGCCATAGGTGATTAGCTGGCGTGTCGCGCCTCGACCGGTGTCGAACAGCCACTTCAGCGAGGCGGGCAGCGTCTTGTTCTCCTCGTGCCGGACGAGCAGCTCGGGAACTGTTACCAGCGACAGTCCCTGTCGTGACAGCTCGAAATTCAGAGCGTTGTCTTCGCCTTCGCGTAGCTCGGCATCAAAGTTAGCGACGTCGAAGACCTTACGGCGGTAGAGTCCGTTGTTTCCTGTCACGCTCGCGGTGCTAAGCACGACGCGCGGGACAAGCTTAAAACGCCTGCAGATATAGGCGACGTCGCCGTCGGGTACAGCAATGCCTCCCACCGCGTCGTGATCTGCAAGAGCCGAGCGCGTGCGCACCAGCCAGTCAGCCGGGAGAATTATGTCTGCGTCTACCATAGCGATCAACTCACCATGTGCCGCCGCAATCCCTGTGGCCCGGGCATAACCGCGCCCGCGATTCCGGGGAAGCTTGATGAGGCGTACAGAGGGTTGCTGCGCAGCGACGTCGGCGACTATCTGTGCGGTAGTGTCGCGGGAACCGTCGTCGACCACAACGACCTCATGCTTGCCCAGATCATTCTGCTCGACAATTGAAGAAAGAGTGCGAGCAATATTGGCTTCCTCGTTGTAGGCAATCACGATAAAGCTCACGAAGCTCTCGCCGTCAATCTTCTGCTTTGCCGTTATATTGTTCTGCGGTTTGGCTGTCATATCTTGCTTCCTGGGCGGTTCAACTTTGCTTCCTGGGCGGTTCAAATTTGCTGGTGCGCTATGCGCTAGTGATGTCTGCAGTGTCCGAAATTCTACCTCAGGATCGACAGCGAGGTCAGCTGTTCCGCCAATGAATGTGCTAAGTTCTGCCGCACGCAGAACGGCTGTGAGCACACTAAGACTTGTACTAGCCCGTACAGAGCCTATGATCCAATCTATCGACCGATAAATTTTCCAGCAGGAAGAACTAAGCACATGGTACGAAAAATTGCACTGGTGACGAGCCGGACGCTTGCGCTCAACGGAATCCGCGGCCGACCGTTGAACTGAATCTTCGCAGTTCTGGATTAGTTTAGGAGCCGTCAGCTAAGCGCGGTACCGTGAACTGTGTCGCGGACCGTTTGCTCACGTGTCCAGGCCCGCCGGTATTGCGCAGCTATCTTCCCATCACACAACACGCGTACGCGACTCAAATCTGCAACAACCTCGACCACTCGGCCGATGAGAGCCGAAGGTACTGGGTAGGCGTTCGAGTCGAAGTGAATAATTGAGCCGCGTTTCACCTCCACTCGCATCCGCCACCCGGTCGCTGGCGGTACGGCTGGCAGCGGCAGCATCGCCCTCCTGTCGGCCGCGATAAGCGACGCAGGAGATTCGTTCGCCCAGCGGCCCCGTTGCTTATTTGCTATCTCTAGCCAGCAGCGCAGCTCAGTGTTGAAATGCGCCGGTGATTCAAAAATTCTCTCGGGAAGAAATGATCGTTCGAAATACGTTTCGACTCGTTCGGTTAGATCGGTAGTGGCGGGGTCGTCGGTTCCCCCCACAATGACCATTGTGTTGAGGGAATGGATAAATCTACGGCACTCGTCGGTAATCCAGGGCGCACCGTCCGTCTCCTGGCCAATAGCATCTTCATAGTGCCAGATCAGGCTATGCGGCACCGCCTCTAGCTCGTTTATGAGCTGCCACCATCCGGCAAGGAGATCTTCGGCACGTCTCGACGGGATGAGGACGGCGGACATCCAACGCGAATAACCGGTGACCATGACAAGGACCGGCAGCTGGCTTGCCGATCGCGTTTGACCGGCCCCTACAGGAATTTTAACGGGCGGAAACCAGAGGCTGCACTGCGCGGTCTCGCCAGCAAGATATCCAGTTTCATGCAGCCGCTGATTGTGCTGCGAGTATGCAAACCTCAGTTCTGCTACTCGCTCCTGCAAGGTCTGGATGGATTCATTCCAGCCGAGCTGTTCGGCAATAAGAATAGTCGGCATCATCGGCCATACGGCCAGGAGTTCTCGTATCTGTGGTTCCACCGTATGGATGGCAAGCGGGGATGGTACGTCATTGACCCCGTACGGGAGCGAGCTCTCCAGCTGCGCGATTTCCTCGCCTATACGATGCCGGCCGACCCTACCCGTCGCAATGACGAGCAGCCCAAGAAGAAGAGTCGCTACCTGAGCAAGCCCCAAACCGCCCGCAGCGGCAGTCAGCCCGCGCGGCAGCAGTACGCCTACGCCGCCGAGAACGAGAGCTGCATTGGAAATTTGCATGAAGGTATAGGCAGCGGTCCGGTCGCGCGCGATCAGGATTGAATCGACTAGATAGGTCCCGCCTGCCGGAAGTGCACTTAGGGCCAGCATGCGCAGGCAACCGGTAGCGTCTGTTGCGTAAGATTCCCCAAAGAGGCGGAGGATAAAAGGAGCAGCGACGAGCAGCACTGCAATCGATGGCAAAAGGAGGCCGTACACTGCATAGCGCGCTTTGCGGAGTTGCTTGCCCAGCGGCACGCCGCCGCGCGCGAGCTCGGCGAATAGGACTTGTCCCATGGTTGACGGGATGAAGTTCAGGAACCCGGCTATGAGAAAAGCGATCGAGAAACGCGCAGTTTCGGCGGCACCACGTACGGCAAACACTTCGATTGGCACGCAAGTCAGCGGCAGGATCCCGATGACGGTGGCTGCATAATTGCCGGAAGTTATCGATAGGTAACGCCAGGGAAACGTAAAGTGCCCAGGATTGTCTCCATCGCCTTTTGTGCGCCAGAAGAGTGCTGCACCGCTGATCAGGGTGGACAGGATGAGCCCCAGCCCGAAAGCAATAAAGAGCCCAGCCGAGTGGAGAGTGGCCAGCAACAGCATAGCTGTCAGTTTTACGAAGCTGCCAAAGAGATTCTTATACAGGACAACCCGGCTTGACCTGATGGCGACGAGGCCAGCATCCAAAGTACCGCTGACAGCCGTGAATACAACGATAGCGGTCAATATGAATGTCATATTCCCGCGTTGCTGAATATGCAGCGCGGAGGGCAGGTAGGGCCCAAGGAAAATCACAGTTGCCAAGCACAGCACGGTTCCTGCGGTAGAAATAATTATAACGCTTGCCAGGACAAATTCGCGAGGATTTTGTGCCTTGGCGATATGCCGGGTTATGGTGATTGGCAGGCCAAGCGCTGCAACAGCAGCTAGCAGACTGGCCCCTGAGGTAATGCCCGAGAATACACCAAGTGTTGAGGGCGAGTACCTGTGTGCGGCCAAGGTCCAGAAGACGAATCCAATTGCCGAAGTGGCTACCGTGTTCGCGAGCAGGTATAGTGAGCCGCGATATAGCGCGTCACCCAGGATATTTCGAAGCGCTTTAGCACGGGACCCGGCGATCATCATGGCGTCACTGTCTTAGGAGCGTTTTGATCGGCCGATGGCGCCGGCCGCTTGCGGGAAGACCAGCCAGCACGGAAAGCATCTCGGCCATTGTTATTTCTGAAATGTCCCGCCAGGTCGTCCTCGACGCGTAGCCGTAGGCGGCTGCTGACATGGCGGCCAAGGTCTCTCCGTCTGCCCGGGCTAGGTGCGTGAGGGCGATGCTGAGTCCATGAGGCTCCCCCCCATACCGAAGGACAGCTTCCGCCGGAAGGTCAGCCAACGCGGGTAGGTCGGGCACGATGAGCGGTCTTCCATGGGACAGAGCGAGGATGGCGCTGCCGCTGGTACTGACGTGGCGGAAGGGCAGCGCCACCACATCAGCTGCGGAGAGCAGTGGGGTGACCTCCTCGTCGCGTATTCGCTCGAGACGGAGAAGGACACGCGAGCCACCTCTGCGGGCCAGTGCGAACAGACGCGAACGCAGCTCAGGATTGTCGCACTGGCCCGCCACCGTCAGATGCGCGGTGATATCGCCCGGCATGGCGAGGAAGGCAGCGAGCAGATCGTCCACTCCCTTGTATTCCTGTATGCGCCCGAAGAAGAGAAACCGTCGAGGCGAGCCGCTAAGGCCCGGCGTTCGCAGCGGCGCCATGGACGATGCCGGAACGATGGGGCCGTGCTGGACGACGACGCTCCTCCGGACCACGACCCCGGACGCCGCCAGTTCGGCCAGTGTCGAATCCGAGTGGACGATTACAAGGTTGCTGGCATCGACCAGGGCCCGCCGTGCAGATACGTCATTTGCGAAGACCGGTTCATGGGGCAGGGCGTTGTGCGCCGTCCATATCAGGTGCATGCCGAGCAGCTTGCAAACCCGCAACCAGATCGTGAACCAGACCTGCGCTGCGCGCCGGACGATCAGAAAGCGCCGCGAGCCAGGAAGGGTGAAACCGAAAACCCAGTGCAGGTGAATCAGGCGCGCTCCGACGATGCGGCGGGCCGTGACTTCGAGTGGGAGCAGCAGAAGGTTGAGAGTGTGCGAAGCGGTCAGCTCGCCTAGGTAGTCAATTCGCGCGCCCAGGCGCTCCATTTCTTCATACAGCAAAGATTGATATGGGTTGGGGTCGCGCGGCAGAACAATGATTCTCATCGGGTCATCAGTTCTCGGAGAATGCCGGCCCCGTAGGTAAGGTGGTCAGCCAGCACTCTTATCGCGCCATTGGAACGATTCCGCCAGGCGGGTATAAGCAGTAGAGCTGGATACCAGGGAAATATAACGGTCAGCGGCAAACCAAGGATAAAGACGGGATAGGCCACCACCATGGGCTCATCACGGAGCGCCCGGCGAAGCTTTACCGGATGCTTCCGGTACAGCCTGACACGTGCCCTCCCGTAGAGATGGGAACGGCGCAACTGCCGCCGCCACCCCCCGAAGTCATGCCGCACGATCGCTTCCGGGACGCCGCGAATACGGTAACCGGCGGCCACCAGGCGCCAGGAAAAATCGATGTCCGAGCCGTAAGCGAACGTCTCGTCGAAGCCATCCACTGCTTTGAATGCTTCTCGCCTGAAGGCAAGATTGATAGTGGGACATTCCTTGAGGTATTTGGCCTGCAGGGCTTGCCGTGCGCCACGGTCATAGAGATTCGTGCTCGCAAGGGTGGCCAGGGGGAGGCCCGCCGTAACGTGCTCGTCTTCGAGCAGTGGGGCGGTGAGCCGCACCAGCCAGTTCTTCTCGGGCAGACAGCCCGCATCCGTGAATACGATGATCTCGCCTCGGGCTGCCTGTACACCGGCGTTTCGCTGGTGCGGAATGGAAACGCGCACTCCGGGCGGCTGCTTGAAGTCGATCCAGTCTACGTATGGCTCGTGGCGTAGCCGAATGTCGTCAAGACGGCCGCCGGACGCGTCGATCACGACAACCTCGGCTGGTTGCGGACACTGGCTGGCCTGCTGTATGACCGGCACCAGGGTGTCTTCCAGGCTTGGCTCATCTTTACTTATGATGACAACCGAGATCATCGATAGAACACCTCCGAAGAGCCGTCCGTATAAACTCGATCATAATAATTTTCGAGGAAACTGGACGGGAAAACATAAGTAGCAAGATGGTTGTTGAAGAGACCAATGGCGCGGCCATCCGTAACGTTGGTGCGGCTGGCGTATACCCAGGCATGCTGGTTGAGTGTTTCCGGCGTCACGTCGAGAATGAGCCCATCCTGTATTCCCGTCATCGCTTCTAGCGGAAGCTGTGCGTATTCGTCCGCGTATACCAGCTGTCCAGGCTTTCTGGTCTTACCCAGCCATTGGGCGGCAGCGAGCTCAGGGGTACTCTTATAAAAATCTTCATATGCCGCGCCACTGTTAGTGAGGTTTGCCGAGACTCCGCCCCCTAGTATTGCATTCGCTAGATAGCTGGTATTAAGAGCTACGACCGCCAGGCAGACGGCACCTAGGGCCGGGACAAGGGTCGTCCGCACCCTATGCCAGCCGGCGAGGCTTTGCATGGTCCAGCACAGGGTGATGGCCAGCACTACCAGTCCCTGCAGTTGCGCCCTCTCCTGCCCGTAGGCGGCGGCCAGGGTGCCGCTCAACCGGATGAGCGTGAGCAGGACGGTGGCGGCGATAGCCAGCAGCCCGATCTGCCGGGCGATCGCCGTGGTATCGCGCCGCACGACCAGCAGAAACGCGCCGAGGGCGGCGAGGACATTAGCCAGCTGCTCGATGAGCAGCAGGCCGAGCCCGGAGACCTCATATCCGGTCCGCGACTTCACTGGCGGCGTCGGCACAGCCGAGCTGCGCAGACGGTACTGAGACTCACTGGCGTACGGCAGAGTCTTGATGTAGGGCCTGTTGTTCGTATAGTACGTCTGAACTAGCTGTTCATACTCTTTTGTCGAGATCGGCGTCTTGGTATTTCCCTGCAGGTAGTCAGACAGCAGGCTGCTGCCAGCAGTCCGGTTGGGGAGAAAATTAAGTCCTTGCGCTTGCACCGTCTGACTCACCTGTTGCAGATGAGAGTCCGAGTGAGTCACCGGCACATACCAGATGAAGGCGCCTACGAGAGTGGTGATAAATGCTACGGCGACGGAGCCCGAAAAACGCGGCAGATCGCGTACCCACGAAACGATCCACTGCTGGACCAGCATCAGGCCCATAAGCGTAACTGCCACGTATGTTGTAGAGTAGTGCGATACAGCCATGGCCAGGGCGAGCAAGGCCACTAGCGCCCATTGCGGCCTGCGCTTAATCCCCGTTTCCAGCATCGCGGCCAGGAGGGCAACAAAAAGTACTATCGCCACCTCCTGGCGGGCCAGGCTGGCAATCTCGATAAAGGCGTACTGACTGATGGTGAAGGCTGCCGCTATAAAGGCCCAGCGAGTAGAAAGCACTCGTCGGCTCAGGTCGAAAATCGCTACCGGGAAGAACCCGTAGATCATTGGGTATACAACTTTGAGGATCAGCAGCCCCGATATACCCGACAGTGCATGCAGCTGCGCCGGCATGACGGTGACACTCAGCATCGCCCCGTATGCGTCGTTGACATGAGCCGGATGCCAGACAGCTGTACTGATGGTCTGCTCCAGCCGAGCATATTCAGTCGAAATGTCAAATCCGTAAACGCCGTCCCCGCGCAGGGAATATGACCAGCTCCAGGCCAGCCCGACGGCGAACAGGATGACCCGGAGGAGAGCCTCGCGCAGCCGCAAGGCGGTAATCGAGCTGGCCACCAGCAGCACAACGAAGGCGGTGACAGCGATCAGCGCGACACCACCGCCGTGACCGCTATTCAGCCGTAGCGCGCCAGCGGCTGCGCCGAGCGGCAGCAGGAGAGGCCATCCGAGCCCGCTGGGTTGGGCGAGGAATCGCCAATCGATGGCCGTATCCGCAGGGGCCTTAAGCGACAACGCGAGCAAGGCAAAGCACACGACCTCGAAACCGGCGAGCAAGGGCCAGGTTCGCAGCGGTGCGGATACTCCGACCAGTGGTCCCAGCAGGTCTGTGGCCAGGCCGGAGACGAACAGCACAACGATTGATGCGCAAGCGATGTACGCCGGGAAGGAAGACACGAACCGGGCCGGGATGCGAAGAGCTTGCAGAAGAAGCGCTCCCGGAACGATCAGCAAGATTGGTGCCAGCAGTACCTGTACCGCCCACCACCTGTGCCCTGGCACGAGCAGCACGACTAGGGCGAGCAGGCCCGCATAGGTCGTGGGCTGCTTGCGGTTCGGCGGCGCGGCATGGCGCGCGAAGTACTGGGTGCTCCGGGCGGGCGCGTCGACCGGCTTCAACGTCTCGGTCAAGTCACCCGCCTCGTTTCCCGGGGCACGTCGGCCCCCTTGCCCGTCTCGCCGTCCGGTTCCGGAACGAAATGACGGAAGTGCCACAGTCCCCCGATAAATCCGGCGTTTTCGCACATCTCCTGAGCAACTTGCAGGTACGCGTCGCCTAGGCTCGCCCAGGAACGGTGCGCGGCTGCGTAGCGCAGTCCTCGCGGGTAGAGCACGAGGGGCGCGGCCATCGCGGCTGCGGTAACGGCCCGGCGGGGGCGCCCGGGCACGAGGAGCATGGCCATGAGCAGGAGCGGTCCCGGGAAAAACGTTGGAGGTACGGAAGGCCACTTGCGGCACATCCGCGCTGATCCGCGGCCGTAGGCACGACTGCGGCGCAACGTGTCCCGGACCGACGGCTGGAAGTGGTGCACCACCCAGGCGTCGGGCACGAACCTAAGCCGGCCAGACGGGAAGTTGCTGGCCAGCCGTAGGCACAGATCTTGATCTTCACCGCCGAAATAAAATCTTTCGTCGAACTTTCCTATTGCGAGCAGAGCTTTACGGCGAAAGGACATGTTGGCCCCGGCAAAAGAGTAAACGTCACGGGGCAGCGAGTTCTCGTCCAGCGTCCACTGCCGCTTGAGATAGAGCTTGAGGCGATATTCGAGCCTGCCGCTCTCGGCCAAATTCAGCTCTTGCGGCTTCAGCGGATTATTCCGCTGAAGGTAACCGAGCATGAAGCCATCGCGAGTCGCAGGTCGGATCGGGCCGCCGACGCCGATGACTCCCTCATCGTATCCGGCGAGCAATTGCTCTGCCCATTTCGGCTCTGGTTCACAATCGTCGTCGAGAAACGCAACTATAGGAGCGGTAGCGGCGTCCAGTCCAGAATTGCGTGCTACGGCCAGCCCGCGGTTCCTGGGATGCCGGATCACGATCGTGCTGTGCGCTCTGCCGACCTCACTGGTGCCGTCAGTCGAGCCATCATCGACGAGGATAACCTGCAGGTACGGAAAAACAGTCTGTGCAGCAAGAGCAGTGAGGCAGCGATCCACCCCGGCTGCGCCATTGAGTGAGCAGATAATGACGCTCAGCCTTGCTGACATAGCGCTCCGTTCTCAATAAGGACGCTTCAGTGATTCCCGTGAATTGTGCATGTCGACAAAGAGTCGATGGATTCGCTAGGGTGTGCCAGGCTCACGGTTACCCGCACAGGGCCGCTCTTCGTGCACGAAATCTGCGCTGACCGGGTGATGGTAGCCTCGCGCCCGGCCGGAACACGGACTTCGCCTGCCGCCATCTTGTGGGCAGTTACTCCGGATACCAGCACCGACCACTCGTACGTCTGAGAAATCTGGCTGACGTTGCGGATTCCGAAGGAGATCGATACGTTCGCCTGCCGCGAGTTAATCTGGTCCGGCAGAAACTGCGGGCTCAGGAATGCGAGCGAAGTATAACTAGACGGTTGCTCGAAAAGGCCGACCTTCTGCAGTAGTGTGCGGCCGGCGCTTGTCTGGGCTACGCCCATCGCTAGCACAATGGCTGCAGCCATGGTGATTGTGCTCCACCATTTCACCGGCCGGTGCGGCGTCGCGGACAACGGCAGGCTCCTTCCAGACCAGGTGCTTCGTTTGGTCGCCCGCACTGACTGTTCATGAAGGAGATCCTCGGTAACCGTCCGCGGCCTGGCGGAATGCGGCGCCGGCCGCGGAGCTGTCGATGCGCCAATTATCTACCTCGAACCACACGAACCCGAGCAGTCCGTAAAGCCGGATCCCCGCGAGCAAATCAGCGATTTTAGCTGGCTGGTCGAGCCCAGAATGCACGGCCGTCTCGGCAATCAGGATGGGATCGCCCGTCATCTCTCGGACGGCGGTAATCGTCGATCCAAACAGGGCGGGGAAGGTAGACGAGGATGCGGAGTAATAGCCGTCGATACCCACCCAGTTCACGTACGATTTGCCTGGCCACCATGGAGCAGGGTTAGGGATGCGGCCAGCCGACTGGATGATGTTGACAGTCCACATCCAGGTCACATTCTGCACGTTCAGGCTACGGAACAATGTAACGATGTGACGCCAGGCGGCTACGAAGGCTGCCGCTGATGCACGCGTATAACCCCAGGAATACCAGTGGCCATTCATTTCGTGGCCAAAGCTCAAGATGACTGGACGGCGATAGGCGCTTACTGCGTTTGCGTAGGAGCGAAGATAGCCGTCGTATTGCCCAGCGGCAATTGCTGCGAGGCTGATGCCGGTTGGATCCATCTGTACCAGTGTCACCGCGCCATGGTGGGCGGCTGCGGTAGCGAAATCAGCCTCAAATGGCTCTTGCCACGAGCTGTAGTACATGATTATGTTCGGCGTTATGCCGACGGTAGTTTTAAAAGCATTGACGTTGGCATACGACGGAGGATTACCCCGTTCGTACACGCCAATATAATGGATCGGCTGATGGGAGACGGCCGAACGATTGGCTTGCGCTATGAGAATAGCCGGTATTACGGCAGCCAGCAGTAGTACCACGAAGACAATGATGCTGACGCGTTTTATTTTCCGGCGCTTGCCTTCCTGGACCCTGGGCTTATCCTGCGTTTGGGTCACGCCGCGCTCCTTCGACCCGCCCTGCGGGCGAGCTGCCACCGGCTGCAGTGGAGGTCGTAGACTGCGCTTCGTCTGGCACTGTGCTGAGACCCATGCGAGGGGTCGTTGCCAAGCAGCAGTGACACGTTCAGGGCACCTTGATCATCTCTACTCCGCGCACGCACGGTATTTGGCACATGATTCAACGTGGCGACACCCTCCCAGAAACTACATCGCACCTTCGAAATTACAGTCCCATCTGCCGTCTGTGGGTGTTTTCAAGCATTTTGAAAGACCTGGGCGGCTTTCTGTTTCCGGCGGTCTGGACCTCACCGGGCGGCCTGCTGGTAGGTAGCGGCGCCCCGGCGGAAGCTGGTGATGGCTGCGGCGCTGTCGAAGCGCCAGTACTCAACCGCGAACCACACGAAGCCGAGCACTCCGTAGAGCCGGGTGCCGGTAAACAGATCAGTGATCTTTGCGGGCTGGCCTGCGGCCGGTGTGGCTGCTGTCTCGGCGATCAGGATCGGCTTCCGGGTGAAGCCTCGCACGACCGCGATAGTTGGCCCGAATACCGAAGCGAAGGCCGCACTTGAGTTGATGTAGTAGCCGTCCATTCCGATCCAGGTCACATAGGAGCTTCCTGGCCACCAGGCTCGAGGAGAAGGGACACTGGTGGTATCGCTGGCGGATTGGACCGTGTTGACTGCCCACAGCCACGTTACGTTGCGGACCCCCGCGCTCTGAAACAAGGTAACGATGTGCCGCCAGGCCGCAACAAAGTCCGCCGGGGACGTATGTGTATTGCCCCATGAGTACCAAAAACCGTTCATCTCGTGACCGAAGCTCAGGATCACGGGATGTCCAAAGGCGCGAACGGCCTCGGCGTAAGTCTTGAGGTAACTGTCGTACTGTCCGGCAGCAATGGCGGCGAGGTTGATGTTCACCGGGTTCATTTGCACCATGGGCACCTGGCCGTCTTTGGCCGCGGTACTGGCGAAGCT
>Ga0302306_10000814_pt1 | contig 18186 bp, 10 predicted proteins | sample III_Palsa_E3_1_FD_198761 | JGI IMG/M metagenome (GOLD analysis project Ga0302306, IMG submission 198761) | Peat permafrost microbial communities from Stordalen Mire near Abisko, Sweden - III_Palsa_E3_1 | ecosystem: Environmental > Terrestrial > Soil > Palsa > Peat permafrost | place: Sweden...
TAGGGTCGATCCACGTTCAATCAGCACGTTCAGAAGCAGAATAAAATAGTCCATTTGATCCCTGTTCCTTGAAATATGTCCCCTATGATGTTCATACAACTGCTGAATGTAGGTCTCCATATAGCTATCATCGATGATAAGGACTCTCCCGTAGGCTGCCCGGTCCGGCATTCCCTTCATCAGCCAACTCAAACTATCCGGTTGATACACCGAGCCAACGCCTGCCAGCAATCTAAACACGGCATCTATGAGATTGGAATCGGCAGAGCCTTCAGCAATCAGCCATTGATGAACCGCCCTGCCTGGCGATTGTTCTGGTAGTTTATGGCACCGATAAGGATTTCGCAAAGAAGCCAAAAGCAATACCCGGAAAAAGCCCACTTTGCCAGAAACCTGCACTGCATAGGACAACAATGTATTCAAATGCGTCCACAGGTTGGGCGGATAACGGCTGTCATGTCCCTTGGCAATCAGTTCTTCCAGACAGTCCAATACAAACTTAAATTGCGTTTTTTCGACATACAACAGCGATATTAATATCTCTTGAGCATTCTTGTCAGCATTAGCCATCAAAAGGTCTGTTAACAGGCCCTTAAATCCTCTGACAATATCATCTTGCCTGTAATCATCAAGATCGCTTAATAGGCCCAATCCTACGATCAATTGTTGCAAATAGTTCTTATATGTGGAGAGCAATAATTCGTCCGGTACCAGTGCCAGTCCCCATAAGATCCATTTGCGACCATCTATAGCCAGGTTAATGCTGGGCAGATTAATGGCTGGGGCATTGATCACCCTGTGCAGGATTTTGTCCACTTCCCGTATTAGGTCATCGTCCTTATATTGATATCGCAGCTGATAGATCTCCTGGTTCACCCTTTGATTCTTTGCCAATTTGAGTGACAGTTGAAAGCACTGTTCTGCGAAGGCCTGGTCAATTGCCCACAGATGTCGTCGGATGCCCATGATCAAATCCTTTTTATCATCCGTCGGGAGTAACACCAAGAACGCCAAAATGGTCTGCATAATATATTCTCCAGACACAAATGAGCTCAATTCCTTCTGCAAAAGAATGGGCAGCACACTAAAATCGGCCTTGTAAAAAACATCATGGGCGCTCCCAAAGTAACCTGCTTTCAGTTGATTGACCGTCGTTTCCAAATCCGCGGTTATGTCTTCGGCGGCCATTTTCAGCTGTCCAGAATCTAGGCGGTCGTAAAAATCCCGTAACCCGATAGCAGAAACGCTTTTACTAATGTCGCCGTGCGGTTGATTTCTTTTAAATTCTTCAGTTTTTATCAGATTCGCCCTCTTTTCCCACTCTTCAAAGGAGACTGCCTGTTCATTCTCATCCCGGAATGCGCGGCTGGCCCACATAACGGTGGAGATATAATCCATGTATTGCCCCTGATCATCTCGCCCCTCTTCCACATATTCCTGTAGATCCTCCGGTAGCGGATTCGGGGTGAAGATTACTTGGGTTCGCTCCTCATTGAACGAGGGCGTGGTGTGTCGTAAATCCATACGTGTCAAAGCCAGTTTCCAGCTCGGATCGTTAGCTGTGACGACTGCAAGATGTACGTCTATGACATGGTTTACCGTATCTGGGAAATATAACTGCAACTGCCTAACCAAAAACTCTAGATTCGTTTTTCGATGCTTCAAGGCATTGGCCAGATGCCGTTCATGAACAAAATAATATTCGTTACCTATTTCAGTATGGTGACTGGCTGTCATTTCACCACTATATCTTCCGATGTCGAAGCCAAAGAGTTCCCGCAATGTAAACAGGACAATTACCTTATCATGAAAAACCAAGGGATAGGCCATGGCGATGGAGGCTAGTACTCCCGTGATCAGCACGCTGTGGCTTTTCCTGAGCAGGTGCTCAAAATAGTCCGGACTAAGTTGGTCAATTCTTTCTAACAGATGAGCCTCATACGCCATCAGAATGGACTGGATCAGATAGGGGCTGCTTCCCAAGCCCCTGTAGGCAGCCCAAAGGCTTCCATTCGCGGACTGCCGAATATCCGAGCCGTCGGACAATCGCAAATCGATGTCCTCAATTCCACCGGTTTTAACATATTCCGACTGACGATAAAAAGTGAGGGAGCGGTTGCAGATTTCCAGGACGAAATCCGTCGCCAGGGCTGAGTGATAACGAAACCAATAGCGAAATGGGGTTTGATAAGCGCTAGCGCTGAAATATTTATATGGATAGCTAACCAAGCCAAAACTAGCCTCTAGGTAATCACTTTCATGATTTTCCAGGATTCGATCTGAATACCATTCCATCCGGGCTATGTCCATGATGAGCTCCGGCAAAATTTTGTACAACCCGACGCACTTCACAGTATCGACAAGGATCATTTTAAATAGGTCCTCGTAAAAAGACGCCGGAAAGGGCCCGAGTTCCTTGTCCGTTTTTTTGCTGTCAATAGCCGCCAATAGTAAATCCCTGATTCCTTGCTCCGCCAACGGGGCAACGCTGAAAAGGGTCGCCAGCACCCCTTGCTTATCTCGGGACCTATAATTACCACTCTGTTCCCGTAACAGCTCAAAACAATACTTAGCGACGATATTACCCTGCTCCGGCAAGGGATCATCTGGTCCAAATTGAAACGTCCAATGCCGCAACAGGTCCACCAAAATCGCATCAAACAATTTTCTTTGCGCGGCATAGTTTTCGTCCATGATTTGCAGCAGGGCGGACCAGCCCTGACCGGTCGTGGTAACCTTTCTCTCCGGGTCCTCCCCAGTATATGGTTTGACATAAGCTACTTTCAGCAACCGAAATATCTTTAAAAAAAGACTTCCATTGTCCGCTAGCAGGACGCTTTTTGTTCGATTCAAGAGCTCATAAGGCTCCTTGGCTCCCAGGATACCCACGAGTATCTCATCAACGAGGGAATCGCTAGCGGTATGATGAGGCAAAATGTCAGTCAGGAATGCGTTGGCTTCCACTGGATGGTCGTCAATCAGCGTTTGTATCCATAAGCGAATACCCCGCCTAAATACGGGATTGCTGTCAATGGACGCTAAAAACGAAAGGGCATTGACCTTGTGTTCAAAACATTCCTGCAAGTGCCTCACCACCACCATATCTTCGAAAATATCATGCGCCGGAGCATAGGCGTCCATAGCAGGATGCTTAATCAACAGACCGTCCAATTCCAATCCGGCAATTGTATCAATTTCGGAAGGGTCATCGGCTTGCACAAAAGGTACCTTTTCCCTCGCGCGTTTCAATACAAGGGTCGAAAAAACGGCCACCCGCCTTCTGGACTGACCCAAGCTGCCCCAGCCTTTTTTCTCAATCAGCCGTTCCCACAGGGCATTTTTAAAATCGGCCTCATTGATCTCTCGTTTATTGTCCAGGGAATCGACAATCTGGCTCGCCAGGTCCAAATACAAAGGCAGTTCGACTAATTTTCGCAGCCGGGGGTTTTCTATCAGGGGCCGCAAGGCACTTTTTTGGGTCGCAATCCGTTCCAACTCCCAGTCGCTCAGTGAGGAGAGCGGTACAATACCCATTTCCTCCTTGCCAATCCGGTATTTTTTCCGCAGTGTCTCTATAGCGTAATCCCTGCAAGTAGCGATGATTCTAACCCGACTGACCGTTTTGACGTTTGCCAACAATTCTTCTAGAGCCTCTCTATGGGAACTTTCGTAGAGTTTTTCAAAACCATCGATGTAAATCAGCAACCTGGGCATGAGGACCCATTGGGAAAGAATGGTCGAAAAATCCCGGTGAACCCCAATCTCGGACAGCGATCGCGCCAGGGAGGGTTGGTCCAATGTATCGGCCTTGAAGGCCAGATACGCATTTTCCCCGGAAAACAAATGCCCCAGGAAATCTTTGGCGATTGCCGATTTCCCAATACCTCCTTCACCGCTGATAATGACAATAGGTTGCCCCGCCAGAGCTTCTTCTATTTGCGTGAATACCCCGCTCCTGTCTAGGTGGTATCCGTCTATATCGTGTCGAATGCCATGCTTTACGATTCCGCTGCTTTTTTGAAACAACTCCCGGACTTCGGCAGTAATGTGCGGGGATTGTGTCAGGTCAAAATAGCCCTTGATGGCAGGATCGACATTTTCTGCCGTTAGCGTTGCACCGTGTTGATTGCGGGTCTCCACATATTCGATGATTTTCCGCAGAGCGTCCTCCGGACGGTGTCCGGGTCGCAAAAAAGGCTGGATAAACCATTGCAGGGTCTGTATGTCCTTGCTGCCGTTCTCTGTATAATCGTAGACTTTAATATAAATTGTGCAAAGAAAGGCCCATACCTGCTCGTGATCTGCCGGCCCGCCATTGGCTTTGTGAATCGCATTTATAAAATGCTGGAGCTTACTGGCCTTTTGATTGTTATATTGTATTTTTTGTTGAAAATCGGGCCAGTCCTTGCTGCCCCTGGCCCATTCAAGTACGAGCAACCCATCAACTGCATCGGTTTTGGTTAAAACATTCGTCGTGACAATGAACCTATCGCGCTTTTTATCGAACCCTTCTTTGTTAAAGTCCTTCCATTGACTATCAATAAGGTCCTCAAATGTTTTATTCTTATTGATTTCCAATCCGCTCTTAGACTGAAGATAATAGGTTGTCTTCCCATCCGCGCCTTCTAAATAGACTAGGAGATCATCCGTATCGGCTACCTGCTTTGCCTGAAATTTCAATTCCACAATCTCCATGTCAGATTCAAAGTGGACAGGGGTCTTTACCAAAAGGGAAATGAGGTAAGAGGCCTGCACATAATGCTCCAATTTGAATCCGATCCCGCTGGTGGACACCGGGTTGAAGGAAGTCGCCATCGAAAACCTTATTTTATTTGATCATTTCTCCAGGAGATAGCCACAATATACCGGGATTTTCCTTTTTAAGAAAAATCTTATATATATGAGCGCACCCAGGAATCTTACCGTTATTGTAGCAGTAAGTAATTCCCGCTTTACCAATACTCTCCTTCACTTCACAGGATCGTCTATAGCAACCGCAATACCTCCCCAGTGAAGCAACTGCCAACTATAACCTGGTTTGCCCCGAAAATCACTAAACGGGTCAGCCGTGCGCGATGGCAATACAGATACTTAATGTGGCCGCGGAAAGGATGCCCGGCCTTCACAATGAAGGTAGCGACGAACCAGATGCAGAGCCACCTCCCGGGATGGAAGACTACACTATGCCATAGAGTTCGCTAGCCGCGTTAAGTTACCTATTCTTGTCTGACTGCGCCAAGACGGATCCAGCGAGTTCCTTTGTTTCGTCAGAGTACTTACTACTAGTCAAGACCTTTGACGCCAGCGTCGCCATTTCTTTACTCGTTTCATTACCTTTATTTACTTGGGAAAGCGCTGATGCTGCTAGGCTTTTAGCGGTATCAGAAGCGTTTTGGTTATGCAAAATTTTTGCAGCCAAAGAAGAAATAGGATGTGTTGTAACTTTTCTGTTCATGATCTTCTGTTTTTAGTTGTCGTATCCAAATTTAACTCTTTTTTCCATTTTCTGTCAACTCTGTCAATTATTAATTTTGTTAATAAATTTATTTTAAATATATTGACTATTTTTGTACTACACAAACCTAGATATGCATCTACTACAGGAAAAACTCTTAAAAATAATAGAACAAAAAAATATTGGCACGCTTACACTGCGAGAAATCGGACAATTAATCGGAGAGAACTTACCTCAAAAAGTAAAACACCATCTTTCCCAACTCGAAAGGAAAGGTTTTATATCTATTGATAAAAAATCAGGGAAGATCACAAGGATTAGCAATAGTATCAAATCTACAGACTTGCTAATCTCCATACCTATTGTTGGTTCAGCCAATTGTGGCCCATTCGCTATATATGCGGATCAGAATATAAGTGGATACCTGAAAATATCTAAACGGTTAGTTCCAAATAAAAAAGGACTCTTTGCAATCAAGGCGGATGGCAATTCCTTGAACAAGGCAAATATCAAAGGGAAAAATATTGAAACAGGCGACTTTGTAATAGTTGACAGCGAAAGAAAATCTCCTAATGACGGTGATTACATTGTGTCAATCATTGACGGGATGGCTAATATTAAGAAATACCTATTAGATAAGAAAAATTCTAGAATAGCATTGATCTCCGAGTCTACGCAAGATTATACTCCAATATTTATTCACGAAGAGGATAATTTTATAATCAGTGGGAAGATTATTGATGTTGTGAAAAAGATTTAAATCTCCCCTTTTTTCAGTCTACAAATTGTATGTGGAATAAACGCCAGTATTAACACCGGCGTTTGCCCATAGTACCACTTACAAAACAGATAATACGGTGACTTATGACCCAACAAGTAAACATTCAACGCATTGCGGTAGAAGTCGGAGATAAAATAAAATGGTCCGGCTCGGTCAATTTAATAGACCGGCAGGGGCAGGCAATCTTAAAGGTACCGAAAGAGAACTTTCCACATAGCGCGATCACTTCCCAAAGGCAACATGGTATTTATAATTGGCTTTGTTCCATTGCCAAAACGAATATTATTGCTGACGAAAGAAACAAATTGATAACTGACTTTTGCCTATCGCTGGCAGCAGAAGAACAGCGACATGAGATCCTCGGCATTTTGGAAGCGGGCGGTATGCCCGCATACATTCTCTTTAGGGATCAACTGGCCATCCTTGACCGCGAAAGACTTCATCCTGAAGTATATAAATACGCAAAAGGCTCCTTCCAGCATGAACAATATGCCCACACAGTCCTCGAAGTCTGCAAAGCATACGATAAAGCCGTACAGGAAAAAACCGGACTACAAAAATTTGGCCGCAGCCTCATGCAAGAAGCCTGGGCCTGGAAAAGCAATACCCTACGCGCCACCTCGGGCACATCCGATTCAGACGAGAATTTCCATGAAGGGCTGAAACTGCTATCCGAAGGAGTAATGGCTGGCGTTCGGAATATCCCAGCCCATGAACCTATTCTGTCCTGGCCCATCGGCAAGGAAGACTGCCTCGACGCCCTACATCTCCTTTCCTTTAATTACCGTCAACTGGATAAATCAGTTAACATTAAGAGTCTCGGTATATAATTTTTACCATGTATGTACACAGTCATCGACAACGGAATATATGGCTTCCTAACCCGCCTGGAATTAAAGCAGTTAAATCCTGGTCCCAATCCCACCAAAGAAAGGATCGGTGTCGAAGTCTATGATTTAGGCCCCGCCTATGATGTAAAAGTGTCCCAGACAGACCCCACTGGCAGCCATATCAGTCTATTTCACGACGTCGATGGCATACTAGTTGGCCTATCGGAGGCACCCTATGCAGACTTCAAAACGTTGATAGCAAATTTCCAGGATTTATCCCCTTTCGACGTCAAAGCCTCCTTTTCATTCATTGAAGAGCACTCCTTTCAATGGCTTATCAACGTATATAAAGCCAAACGTGCAGAGCAGTCATTAAGCGACTATCTTTTGGATCGACTCGATTCAGAATACCATTTGTACACATTTTACATCCCCATAGTCCCGCTTCACATTCAAACACCTTTTTCTGTAGGGAATACCCAAGTAGCTTCCCTGTCAACGTCATTTATAGTAGCCGAAACAGAAAAATTCCAATCCGAAGGGAACTCCAAAGAACGGCTGGACGAGTTTTTGACCCCTTTTACAAAGAAGGCACTAGCAATAGTAACCGCAAAAGGCACATTTGACAAAGCCCGTCAAATAGCCTTCCGTAATGCGGAAATGAGCCTCAATGTCCTGAAATGCTTTCTCCATGAGTATTCCGTACACAATCAATTTAAACTACCTGATCTCAACTATAGGCAATTCAAGACCGAAATGGCGCCGGTCCTTCACTCTACAGACTCGACTTCTTTCAGCATGGAGGCATTTGCCTTTAATACCAAAGAGGTAGCCACAATTGACCTCGACGAGAAAATGATAGCCAAGTTTAACCAGGACAAATTGGATAAATTCTGCGATTTCCTCACTCATCCAAAGGAAACGGAATTTCACCTTGCAGTATCCGGTGCCATCACGTCCTTCAGCAAGTATGTGTCTACGAGCAACTGGCACGAAAAAGTGGCGAAATTGATTACTTTCTTTGAATCCATCCTTCTAAACGCCCAAACCAAAGCAGGTGGCGGAGAAAACATCCTGAAAAAGCAACTCATGCCCAAAATGTTTGGGTCAAGCCCCGATTGCAAATTGGGAATTGATCTTTCCGGCATCTTTTACCGAGTAAGAGACGCCTACGTCCATCATGGAATAGAACGTGGGATCGACGCGAGAAAATTATATCAATTTCAGACCATTGCTTTCCGTTTCTTAAGATGGCTGATTGAGCTTGATAACGAGCACGACACCCTAAATTCATTTTATGATTTTTTGAAAAAGCCGTAGACTTAAACATCCTCGGATCTTCGCTTTGGCATTATTTGAAGCCTAGTGGATAGGTTGTTTGGATCGGAAGTCCCTGCTGATTCGTTGAATAAAACTCGACATAAACCGGAGGCGGTAATGTCTTAATGGATGGACCCGGAACATATGTAATAGACATTTGGCCATTGGTCAGAACGTTATTGGCTAATCCTGTGAAGTCGCTGACATTAATGGTGTCGGCCCCATTTAGTTGGTAGGCCCGCCCATTTACGCTAAATCCCGTACTGACCAAGCCGTGACTTCTTTTTGGGACAACGGTAAAGGCTACAGAGGATAACGCCCCGGTATCAATGACTGCGGAAGCAGCCTCGACATACAATGTGTCCGGCATAGCCGGCCGGGTTAGAATATTGACCTGGTTTAAGGATAGCTTGTTAGTTTCGTATTGTATGCTCAATAGATATAAGCCCGGTGCCTGGCTCACCTGAATTTGAATGGTGGCGGTGTCGTGAAGAATGTATACATTTCCGCTGGCATCGGTATTCAAAATCTTGCCGCCTGCCGCCGGAAACGTTGGAGTAAAATAACTGCTGTCTTGGGCTCCATTGGCTACTATGGTTATAGAGAAAATTGTAGAGTCGTCGGCCGGTAAGTTGGAGGTGTCTTGGTATATGTATTGTACATACCCGGTAAAAGGGGCATAGTTTGCGTCCCGGGAACAAGAGTAAAGCGCAAAAAGTAACCCGATGGCAAAGATTAATTTCATGGGTTAAATTTTAGGCCGTAGGTGTAAGATTGAGTATCCTTGGATTGATCCGCTCCGCTATGGGTAACGGCTACGAATTGTAGATCAATAGTAGCAAGCACAAGCCTTTTATCAGAGCTCAGGATAAAGGAATACAGAAAACTGTCTAATTTATCGCCTGTGACCGTCATCCAGGAAAGCTGGAATTGCGCCAGGTGTGTCACCGGGTCGATGAATTGTACGTCAGGTTGAAATAAATCCGGTATTACAAGTAGAAGGTCGACATCGTCAAAACCGCCGACCCCGGACTGAAAAAACTGTGGCTTGAGATAGTAAGTTGGAGAAATGTAATGATCCTTGATCGGATCGTATGTTAGCACTATTGCAGGCGCTGGAATTTTGCTTACGTCGAGCAATTTCGGGGCTGGTGAAACGGCTATCGTAGTCATGATGATTTAAATTAGTTGGTTAGTCCGATCGCATTCGCCAGGCTGGTAAAGGCTTTCACGACGTTAATGTCAAGGGACATAGTGAGAACAAATTTGCCATTTAGGGACCGGTGGTTGCTCAGGGGATTGGCGTCATTCAAATAGCTCCAATCAATCCCGGCATTGACCTTTAGAACTCTGCTGATGCGATTTCCGATGCCGGTAAATATATCCTTTCCGCCACCTAAAAGAGATACATAGCGTTTGCTCATCGGGATATTGTTGAAATAATTTGTAGTGACCCCAAGGGTCAAGGACGTTGTCTTGAGGATATAAAGCCATGGTTTGGGCTTATATGTGGAAAGGTGAATGGTTTTGTCAATTGGTTTTAGATAGAAATTGACCCCATAATAAGTAAACGCGCTGCCAAGGCCAAAAGCATATCCGGCGCCTGCATCCAAACTTATATAGGCCGAGTTGCTGGTACCGATGTCATCCAGCATCGTCGATTCCTTGATCGCCACTTTAGTACCGGTAAAAAAGTTGACCAGCGCGTCAGGCAAAGTGGCCGCAACCGCATCAGCATTTACGGGTTTCTGCAAATCGGAAACGTTGAAATGCTTACAATAGGTTTCAAATGTTTGAATATCAGCAATCAAAGTTCCCAACTGGGCTTTTTGACCAATAGTTGGCTGATCGGAAATTGGCGTAAGATTGTCCAGGGATCTTTCAATTTGTATAAGGGCCTTTCGAATTATCGCGATGGAGGCCAAATCCGTATTGTTCTCCTGGGGGACCAGCACGCCATTCTGGAGGGAGTAAGCACCACCGAAAAAATGCGTTACATTATCCCGATTGGTCAAATCCAATAGAACAGGCAAAAGAAGGGTCAGGTTGGTATTTTTGTAGCTTCCCGTATCGGCGAGAGGGGCTGAGTAGAGAGCGGTTGCTACGGCATTGAATTTTAGCCTTGTAACAATATCCGTAAGGAGAGACTTTATATTGGGGTTCGTGAAAGCAGTAACGACCGGAGCGGCCTGTTGGATCAGGTCGTTGCGCATGTCCGCCAGTTCAATATGATTATGAAGCAGTGTGCTCATGAAGGTGGACTGGAGAATCTTGGTTACGAGATCATCAATGGAAAGGGCCTGTGCGTTGCCATCATACAGGGGTGTGGCATTGAAAACAGTCTGTATATCGGCTGCAATCATTGGATTAAGGTGGGCTTGAATATATGCTGCAGTATATCTGGTATCAGGGTCGGCAATAAAACCAAGAATAGTCGAACTTATCCCGTTCTTTAGAGACTTGCGCTGATCAGCAGTTATATTCCGATAAAACGTGAATTTAAAGTCATAAAATCTGTTGGGGTGGACGCCCCGGATGGCTACATCAAATCCTTTATTTGAAAAGTTTTGCACTTGGGGATTATCGCCACAAAAGTCAGGAAGAATGAGGGCGTTACAGGATTTTGAGCAATCCACCCCATGAAGGCCATAAGAAAATTCGGCGGCCACAACATCGGTGTCGGCCGGCGACATATTCACGTGAAGCGTGAATTTCTTTTCGAAGGGAATACCCGTCTCTACGAATCCGTAATAGGTTGCTTTAGCGGCAGCAGCTGCGGGAAGGTTGCCAGGGTTTTTACCCAAGTCCAGGGTAACTTTGGTATCCGCCTTGGACTGCGGCGCCTGGCTTTGACAGGTAAGCACTGCCAGTATAAAGAATAGGAAAGGCACTGACCGAAATGGACTCATAAAACTGCGGTATTCTGGTAAATGACTTGGTTGGGTGAATATACAGGCCATCCAAGTTCAAAAAAAGGGTTTTTTCACCCTTTTTTATTTGTGGCAATAGAGTTATTCTTGGCAATGACGGCAATCCATTATAGGGTCCAGGAAATCATGAACGAGAAATAGCCCTTCTAAAAGGTCAACCTTTTCGTAAGTCAGTGGCCGCAATCAAATACTAAACCATGCAAATATAATTTCAAGTAATGGCAGGTATAAGCAATCCAGACATTCAGAAATGGGTAAAGCTCTCCTTTTTCGAAAAGGACATAATGCTGCTAGTGGGATATGAAGATGGTTGGGGAAATAAGGCATCTGAACCGATTGACAGCCGACAATCCATCGATACCTATTTCGAAAAGGCAATAAAAGCCTTTCCTTGGGAAAGGCAAACACGGGAAGGTATTATTCCCCTCCCACTTGCAGTTTATTTGGAAGACGGCGGCCTGGGGAAGCTAAACAAGAGATACTTCCCGATAGTCCTATTTCGACTATTCGATCAGTATTTTGGGCAATTCGGAAAGAACAATCCCCTTCAGGTCGTGGTTTTACAGGAGAAGAGTCAGGAAACAGCCGCATTCAGCCTGCCATTGAACATCCGATTTTCCGGTCGTGGAGCCCAGGCCATGAAGGGCCTGATCCACAGCCAATATTGGAATTTTTATGACCGAAGTGATGAAAAGTTCGGAATTCGCGCTACAAGCGGATCCCTATTGCAAGCGCCTGGCAAAAGGGATATCCTGGTGCTGAAGGACAATCAGGCAGACGCCTTCTTTGAACACCCCAACATATCCAGTCCACGCTTTGTTATATTCGTTGTTCCGCATAGGCAACAAGCACAAAAATGGCTACAAATACAGAAGCTTTCCATTCCCTGCTTATGTATCGGCTATTTTAGTTTCGAACCGGTATCCGGTTTTCTCAGAGATTTTATCTATAGTATTATCCATGACTTTTCGCTCCATGAATCCCTGTATTACTCCCTTCAAAATAAGATCAGCCGCCCTATTGGTGCATTCGAAGTTGTATTGTTTGCATCACCTGAGTCAAACCAAATTGTGAGAATGAGGACAGCTTTGGAATCCTACAAAGCAAGAGTAAACGATATTGGGAAGTCGATGACTCCCGGGAATTTAGAAACTTTTATAGGCAAATTTACTGATCCGTCCCATGCAGCCATCAAAAATGCCCTTTCCAGCCTGGCGCCGTTGCAGACAGCACAAAAAACCCTATTTGATCGAGCCAAATCATTGGATATGGTTTTTCACGGGGAGAGTACGGGCCTTGTTCCTTTGGCAAACGAGGAACGCCAATTTTATCAGAGCCTTCCCAGCTTAAAACAAATAAGTACAAAACTATCCTCTGTTGTAGGTCAACCAAATGCATTTTCCATCCTCCGAGAAAATCAGGAAAGAAAGGTGGATATTACCATGGATGCTTTTAGCCCATCATTCGTATATCAACCGATCAGCAATCAAAATTCCCTCTTGGCGGGCGGGCATTATAAACTGAACGTAACCATCGGTCAGCTGTCTCCCTACTCGCTCATGTCAGGAGACATTCCATCCATCGATCCACTTTTGCCCGATCCAAAAGGGGCAAAGGGGCATGAGTTGGATGTGGTGGTCTACCCAAAGGATTTCGTATTGAATTCACCCGCCAGACAGCAAGTTTACCTCCCTTTGCTTGGTGGGACGGCGCCGTTGCAATTTCAACTATCTGCACCTTTTGATATTAAATTCGCTGAATTGAGGGTAGTAGTATTTTTCCAAAACAACTTACTGCAATCCTTTTTATTATCGGCTGAGGTAGAGGAAAAATTGAATTGGCACAGAGAGCCCGTCGTAAAGGTGGTGTTGGACTTATGCACCACGCTGAAGTTTACAAATTTGGACGTATTAAAGCCAAGAGCATTATACCTGGGGATGAATGCCGGGGGAAATGGTACGCATTCCATCTTTTTCAAAAAAGATAAAATCACAAAGGAAATCGATGGCTTGACAGAGGCGGTTATCGGCGATGCGCAGGAAAAGTCGCGAACACTGTTGGAGAAAGCCTATTTCACAGATGAGAAAAAAGTCCGATTCCCAACGGATGCGCAACCGGGGACGGCTTTAACAGAACCCTTTTTTGAAGAAATCCGAAAGTTTGCAAAGTTTGGCTCCTCTCTATATAACGAAATCTACAACCAATCCGGCGATGAAATGAAGACCGAATTGGAGAAGTTTCAGACTGCAGATGGGGAAGATATACAGATAGGGCGACATAGCATGAACTACGCTTTTCCCTGGCCGATGATTTATGATTATCCGATGCCGAGAATAGTAGTGAGTGGACCCGACGCGCCGGTTTGCATGGGGCAGCCTCTTGTAGAAGGGCAATATGATAAAGGCTGGGTAAAGCAAGGGTACGGGTGCCAGCATAATCCCGATGTGGAGTGCTACTGTCTCGAAGGCTTTTGGGGAATCCGGCACCGGATCGAGCAAATCTTTAACAATGACAAAGCGTCCGACTTTACCGAGGAAGTCACCGTCAAAAGCAAGAGCAGACTCTTTTATTCGAGAAATATCAGCGATAATGCATCAGATGCGTTGACAGGTAAATTGCAGCAATATGTTTCCGATGTTTTTACTGTAGACGCCAACTCAAACTTAATGGAACTTCTGTGGGACGAGGGCTCTCGTCCCCCGGCACTTATAGTGTTGGGGCATTTGGAAACGATCAATAGAGACAAAGAACCGGCAGGACCGCGCATCATTACATGTCCAAGGACGGCTTGGCCAAAGGATGCCCAAATCCCACCTGAAAAATGGATTTACGGCGATCTGCTGCTGGAATATTGTAGGCGACGACACCGGTGGAACAATCAACCATTGCCATTGGTCATGTTGATCAACTGCGAATCAGCGGACCTATCGATCACCACCCTGAATTCTATCGTTAAAGGCTTCCATTCCGCAGGCGCATCGGCCATTATCGGAACGGAGTGCTTGATTGCAACGGGATTGGGAGCGCGTTTTATCGACGAAATTCTGGAAGCCCTGTATAAAAAGGATAAATGTCTGGGTGAGGCGATTCGGCTTTTCAATAAAAGGCTATTTGCTTCCGGCGTTCCCCTGCCGTTTGTCTTCACCTGTTATGGCAATATGAGCCTCAAAATGATTCAGCAACCCAATCTTCTATCGGCATGAAATTCATACTTTTCCTTTCGCTTTGCTTACTGACCGTGTTGCGTGTTAACGCGGACGAGGACCCGTGGGTTATCCTCCTGATTGAGACCGTCGAATTGACAGGTTCGGCGGATAATCAAATCATCAGTGTCCCTATCTCGTTTGCCACAGGTGTCGACACTAAGAATGTAAAGATCGCATATAATCAGCCCATTTATATTCAGCTGGATAAAAAATTAGACCAATCTTATTTTACCGCATTGTCTTTGATGCCGTTGAAAACTGATAGCGCGCCGGCAATCCGTATTGCGGTAGACCTGACCAAACTTCGCCAGGCGGGCACCTATAAGATTTACCTAATACTATCTGACGGCGACAAAAAAACAAAGCAGTTGACTATCTCGGTGATCAGGCCTCAAGCCAAATTAGAACCTCCGCAAACCATCCATATCGATATGGTCGGTAATGATATTGTTCGGCAGGACCCCTTCGTCGTAAAGGAAACAGGCAATGTCACTATACACGGGTTAAGCCTGCCATCCCCGTTATTCTCCGGGGTTAACAGTGATAAGTTAGTGGCTTTCGACTCCGCCGAGTACACCGTGCAGGCGCGAAGCCGATTGTTCGCCAGCTATATCCCGAACAAAAAAGCCATTTCCGATCTACCGATCGGGAAAACGATGAAAGGCTCTGTGGACATGCATGCGCCCGAACTCGGAACCACCGTGAGCGCGGATTTCGAAATAACGAATAAAGCGAGTACATGCTGGATATTCTGGTTATTGTTTGCCGGTGTCGCCTGCGGCGCTTTTGTGCGGCAATATCTAAAATCAAAAAAAGAGATCACCGAAAAGAAGCTGGATGCCATGGATTTGCTAAATAAAATCCGGATAGAAACCTCCGATATTAAGGACATAGCATTTATGAAAGCGGTTGGGGAAATAGCCAAATCGCTCAACGACAAGTTACGGGAAACGGCGTATATTAACAGATGGGTGACCTTTGCAAAAGAATTGGGTGATCTTACCGTTCTGACGGCGAGCAAATATGGAGATTTGAGGAAAGATTTCGACGCCAGAACCAAAGTGGCAAGAGACAAGCTGGCCGGCCTATCGTTTCTTTTCGGTGATAACCGACTGTCCCCAGCGATCAAAAATCGACTACAGCCGGCCCAGGAATTCTTTCAAAATGGCACGAGTGCCATTAAAGACTTGAATGTGACGGTGGCAGAGGACAGCTTGAAGCGTTCAATCTCTGCAGTCAATGACTTCCTTGCCGATTATAGCCAAGCCATTACAAGATTATTGGGTGACGACGGTAGCCATCTTGTTCCCGCCGCCCTGTCACAACCGGTTAAGGATGAATTTAAACAACAATGTCTGCTCATTTTGCCATCGGTCCAGAAACTAAATACCGGGGCGTCGGACGTCGATGGCCTAATTAGCGGGGTGCGGATAGCGGACACTATACAGTTGAAGTTACAGGGCCTATTGGACTTTTTGCTGAAAGCGACAGAATTACTATTCAATTCGATATGGAAGAATGACGGTTCGGAGTTGATGGTAAAATTCAAGGCAAGCATGGAGGCCTGGGAAACCTACGTCCGTGATTTGCTTCAAAATCCAAAGGTCCTTATCGATCCCAGTTATCTCATAAATCTAAATGATTGTTGGAATTCATTATTGAAAAACATGGTGAAGCAGGAACATATCCTTGGCGATGAAGATCAACCAAACGGCCAATCGGGTTTGGGTGAAACCATGTTCCACCTGTTGGGCAGTCAAATGGTTTTGGGGAAATTCGAGTCCATGGATATTTCCAGCCCGGAGATAGTTTGGCAACGGTCCATTCAGGAGGTTAGGGCGAGTTGGTTTACAATAAGTTTGCTGCAATCGCTGATAATCTTTGCGCTGATGGTATTAACGGCCTATTTATTCTATGCACCAAATTTCACCGGAACGGTCCAGGAGAAAATCTCCCTATTTGTCTTTGCTTTTGGCCTAAACATCAGCATAGATAGCCTGAACTTGATAAGGGACCGCAAGCCAGGCGCTATAAATTAGAACTGAATCGAATGCGGCAATTATAGCATTCCCGCGTTAGCGCAGGGAAATTAGGGTGGAAAAAGGACATTCGAAGCAACAAATGAACCATGAAATTAGCCCCGCTAAAAAGAGAAAATATCCTGCAAGCAGCCGAGGAGATGGACCGGTCCGGAGAAACCCCATGGACGGAATATTGGATGTACGTCGCGGAAAAGCAAAAAGAATATCCCTTTAAGCCAATTGTGAGGCGAGCCTATGAGATTGCAACCGGAACCGTTATAGACCCACATTTTTTTCAAAGCAATGTCGGTTATCGCCATTATGTAGCGGAAAAGTTCTCGTATTCAATTTTATTCCGGGTTCGAGATAATATTCCTTTTTTTACGAGCGAGGACATTATGTATTTCGCAGCACAGGCCGGCAAGCCATATAGAAAGGATGACCGAGAAAGTCAGGCGACCGGGGATAAAATAAAAAAGACCATTTTCGCCAAGACCAATACCTGGGCGCGGGCATTGAACCTAGACGGTTTTGAAGTAAAAATGGACAATAACTGGCTCCGAACCGGCTATTTTGCCGGGTACTCCTGGGCCAGGATATACCGGGCAAGCGACCGGAATAAGAAGATATTTTTTACCGTCGGTGTCGATGCGGAGGAGGAAGCGCTGATTTATAAGTTGCATTGTTATTATAGCAGTTATAATCCGGACAACGCGCTATCTGCCGATCAATTGAAAATCTTTGACCGAATTGTAAAAACCACGGATGCAAAATGGCAACAGATCCCTGCTGAGGAGCTGGAGGAGATGAGTTGGGAAGAGCTTATAGGTATAACCCGAGAATTTATCGAACATTATACCCCTCTATATGATGAGGTCATTCGAGCTGTATGGGGAGAAGCGGCGGTATTTGACGATATCCGGGATTTACTTATAGAAAAACCGGTCCCAACCGGAATCGGAATCAATACGCCATCAAAAAAGCCGTTAGCTTACGCATCCAATGCGGATTATGATCAGGAAAACAAGCGAAAAAAGGAAATTGGCGATCAAGGCGAAAAGCTGGTGATTCGGTTGGAGCGGCAGTATCTCCAAAACCTGGGTAAGTACGATCTTGCCGCTGCAGTGGGCAAAGTATTGGATTGGGAAGGGTTTGATATCCAATCCTATTATGCAGACGGTAGACCGAAAAAGATCGAGGTAAAAACAACGGTAGGAACAAAAGAAAGGCCATTTTTCTGGACTCAAAATGAATATAGGACTATGCTTGAAAATGTAGAAAGTTATTGCCTATATCGACTCTACAACTATGATGCACAAAATAATGCTGCGGAATATTACAAGCTGGAGGGTGACATATCCAATCAAGTCGAAATGGCTCCGGTCCAATACAGTGTATTGCCTAAGTGACTTCGACTCTGTGAAATCAGCGTGAATTCAATCATATTTATTAATAATCATCCATAAAAATGGTCATTCTCTACTGCGATCCGTATGTTTCCCAGGTAAATCAGCATTATCGTGAAGACGTCATCCTTCGGGTAACAAAAGAACCTTTCGAAGGAGTAAAGGCGGTACTGGGAAGATCGGTTGTACCCTTCGCTAATTGTTCTTTTACCAAATTAGTTATTGAAAATGCCGAGG
>Ga0302306_10000819_pt1 | contig 18113 bp, 12 predicted proteins | sample III_Palsa_E3_1_FD_198761 | JGI IMG/M metagenome (GOLD analysis project Ga0302306, IMG submission 198761) | Peat permafrost microbial communities from Stordalen Mire near Abisko, Sweden - III_Palsa_E3_1 | ecosystem: Environmental > Terrestrial > Soil > Palsa > Peat permafrost | place: Sweden...
ATGATGGGGCATAAACACTGTCGTAATCTATGGGTACAATAAATTTACCTTTTTTATTTAATACGCCTTTGTATTTGCCATTTTTAACCAATATGTAACCTTTACCAGCGTCGGAATACCGGTAATTAAACCTGGGGGGGAATACATAACAATTTATGGAATCTTCTCTGGTATATAAACCAAAATGGTATTGTAGGAAGTATTGAGTAGGCACTACAACCTCTCTTTTTTTATTAATTACTACTAGTTTTCCATTTATACCTACAGTAGCAGAATCGTTTTTAAAACTTTCAGCATTAGAATATTGAAAGGGAAGAACAGTATCATTAGAAAAGGAAACATAACCCCAACGTCCCCGATCTCCTAATACTGGAATAAGATTTTCTGAGGGTGTTTTAATAGATGAATATATACACGGAAGAATCTGCTGGCCATTTCCGTTGAAAAGCCCTTGTTTATTATCTTTTACTACATAAATAAAGCCTGCTTTGCCTATGTTGATGGAGTCATAATTTACAGGCAGAATAATTTTACCGGAATAATCGGCAAGCCCTAATTTTTCATTGTTTTCCAGCATCAGAAAATTTGAGGATTTTAAGCCTTTTATGTTATCGTATAAGGGTGGGAGTACTTGTTTGCCATCCATAGATTGTAGTTCTAGTTTTTTATTTACCCAAATTCCATACAAACCTTTAGCTACTGGACACACGCTGTCGTATTCAAAACCATAGAGGGTAGTATTTTTAACATCTTTTACTAGCCAGGTAGTGTAGGAAGTCGTTATAAACTCACCAGAAGCTTTTTCTTTTATGCTCTTATATTTTAAGGGTATAACTTCTACTCCAGCTGTATTAATGGCCCCTTTCACTATTCTGCTTCCTTTTTTTATTCCCATTACCGCCATTTCGTTTTGCCAGTTGTTAATGATGGTATCATATTTAGGGGTAATCACAACTGTCCCTTTGGAGTTAGCAAAGCCTATTTTATTATCTATGCGTATAGCGGCTAAATCATTGGTAAAACGCATACTATCCAGCGCCTGCCTGGGTAGGTTAAGCTTATCGTGTTTATATACTAACTGGCTGGAACTGAAATTATAAATAGAATATGTAAGCAATTCACTCTGAGCTAAAGCAGCAGTAGGTAAAATCAACAAAAAAAATAAAACCCGTATCATTATAAGCTTCAAAATTAACTGTATTTGCCAATATTTTGCATTCTCTTCCTTTTAATCTCTAATAAAACTACCCATCTTTTTCTATTCTTCTTTAATAGTATATTTTTAACTATTTTTGTTAGCATGAGAGTTGATGTGGCCCGCCTTGTTGCGGCTTTGCTTATAATTCCGGCTATTAACGTGTATAGCCAAGACCCGGTTGCCGAGAAATACGCCCAAACCATTACTGCTGATGATCTTTCTTACGACCTTCATGTGTTGGCTTCCGATAGCCTTGAAGGGCGCGAGACCGGGAAAAAAGGACAAAAGATGGCGGCCCGGTTTCTTGCTTCAGAATTTAAAAAATACGGATTACAGCCCCCTGTAAAGACTGATTCTGGAATGAGTTATTTCCAAAAGTTTGAACTGGTAAAAAAAGAATGGGAAGAGGTGTACCTGGTAGTAGATAAAAAGAAGAAGGTTTTTTTACAGGATTTCTATGTTTACGGTGATATTTCCTTGCCTAAGGAAGAAAAACTTAAAGTGGTATTTGCAGGTTATGGTATAGATTCCCCCACTTATTCGGACTATACCGGGCTGGATGTAAAAGGTAAGGCAGTTATTATTTTTATGGGAGAACCAGTAAAAGATGGCAATTCTCTGGTTACGGGAAGTAAAACACTTTCCTATTGGGCAAATGATTGGCGCAGAAAGGCAGGGGCAGCTAAGCAAAAAGGAGCAAAATGCGTATTTGTAATTATTGGCCAGGAGCAGAAAGATTTTGATGCCCGCCTTACCCAGCTAAAACATCATTTACAGCAACCCACTATGGGTTTTACTTACAAAGAACGCCCCGGAAGCGCTTTTTTTGTCCCGGTTCAACTGGCTGCCGAACTTCTAAAAACAACGGAAAAAGAATTATTAAACGATAAGGACACACTGGGGCAAACTGTAAAACCAGTAAACCTTAAGCTTAAATCAGCCCATCTAAAAGCTAAAGTAAAAGTTAAATCTACCCCGGTATATACTGAAAACGTATTGGGTTATATAGAAGGAACGGATAAGAAGGGCGAGGTTTTAGTTATTACCGCCCATTACGATCACTTGGGTAAGGAAGGGGATAAAATATTTTATGGCGCTGACGATGATGGTTCAGGTACATCAGCCCTCATGGAATTGGCTCAAGCTTTTGGAAAGGCGAAGCAGGAAGGTCATCCCCCACGCAGGAGCATTCTGATTATGCCGGTAACGGGCGAGGAGAAAGGTTTGCTAGGATCAGAGTACTATACCGACCATCCTGTTTTCCCTTTGGATAGTACAGTGGTTGACTTGAATATTGATATGATTGGCAGGCTGGATGAAGCGCATGAGAAGAACCCGAACTATGTGTACCTGATTGGTAGCAATAAACTTTCTACAGAGTTGCATAAAATAAGCGAAGAAGCTAATACAACGTATACCCATATTGATTTGGATTATAAATTCAATGCCCCGGACGACCCTAACCGGTTTTACTATAGATCCGATCATTATAATTTTGCAAAAAATAAAATACCAGTAATTTTTTATTTTAACGGAACGCATGCCGACTACCATCAGGCAACAGACACTGTAGACAAAATACTATTTACTAAGATGGAAAAAATAACCAGGCTGGTTTTTTATACCGCTTGGGAGTTGGCAAATAGGGATAAACGGATAATAGTAGACGTTAATGGAGACTAAGGTAGAGAAAGAAAGTAAAGCGGAAGAGTTTATTCTGGAGTCTGAGCGAAAGGCCTTTGACCTGGAACATCGCCGCAAAATCAATTTTAATATTGGCAAATACAACGATGCAGTAAAAAACGGAACCAGCCAGTTTGTTAACCACGAACTGGGGCGTAAACGGGCTTCTTACCTCAAATCTACCGCTATTGAAAACCTGGATAAGTACCTGCTGGAGTTTGAGGCCAACTTTACGAAAAGAGGAGGCAAGGTGTTATGGGCAAATAATGTTAAAGAGGCGCAAAGTCACCTGCTTAAAATTTTTAAAGAGAAAAAAGCCGAATCAGTAGTAAAGGCTAAATCTATGACAACGGAAGAAATTCACTTTAATGAGTTTTTAACTGAACATGGAATTAAGTCTCATGAAACTGACCTTGGCGAATACATAGTGCAACTGGCTGGGCAAAAGCCTTACCATATAGTAACGCCTGCCATGCACATGTCTAAAAAAGATATATCCGACCTGTTTGTAGAAAAGCTGCATATCCCGTATACCGATGATGCCAGGGAGCTAACACTAACAGCACGCAATATTCTGCGAGAGAAATACCTAAGCGCCGATATAGGCGTTTCAGGGGGTAATTTTATTATAGCAGACATTGGCGGCATAGCCGTTACTGAAAACGAAGGTAATGCCAGGCTATCGACCACCTTTCCTAAAACGCATATTGCTATTGTTGGGATAGAAAAAATGATACCTAGTATGGAAGACCTGGGATTATTCTGGCCCATGCTGGCCCATAGTGGTACCGGTCAACTGGTAACGGTATATAATACCATATTTACCGGGCCGCGCCAGCCAAGTGAAACGGACGGGCCTGAGGAAATGTATGTGATATTATTGGATAACGGACGTACCCACATACTTGCCGACCCTGATAAGCGCCAGGCATTAAACTGTATCCGTTGTGGGGCCTGCCTTAATATTTGCCCGGTATATAAGAATATCGGCGGCCATACCTATAAAAGCACCTATAGCGGGCCTATAGGCTCTGTGATTACCCCTCATTATGATGGAATGGAGAAATTTAAGCACCTAAGCTATGCCAGTTCCCTTTGCGGAGCCTGTACTTCCGTTTGCCCGGTTAAGATAGATATACATAACCTGCTGTTGCTGAACCGTAACCAAAGCGTAAAGGAAGGGCATGTAACCAAAACAGAACGGTTCGGTTTTGATGTTTGGAAAAGGGCCATGAAAAACAGAAGCCTTATGAATATGGGCGGCAGCTTCATTAAAAACCTTGCTTTAAAATTGCTATTCAGCAAGACTTGGGGAAAGCGGAGAACCCTGCCCAAAGTTGCCTCTAAGTCTTTTAATGAGTTGTGGGGATACAAGACTAAGTAGTTCTATTTTAAAGGAACTACTTCAATATAGTCAGTGCAAACGTTATGATGCCTTTTATAAAAAATCCTGAATTCCGCATTTCTTAAATCGGTTTCCGGGGCTATATTCAAAGTAAACACTTCGTACTTCAAAGGTTCTTTAAATTCATTTGCTGTTATCGTTTTTTGCGCAAAAATAGTCCCTTCATTAAATGCGTCTATATAAACTACTTCAAGACTATCATTATTCGAATCAACTTTTAAACTGAAATTAATTTTATAGTTTCCTTTTGGGAGTGTTATATAAGGGCCATAACAAATATTGTCATAAGTAAGTATTGTTCCTGGAGATACGCATCTTACACTATCTATATATGCGCTGCTATCATATACAATTGTTTTATTTGCAGATTGTAAGCTATGCATAGTATACTTATGGTATGGCGCAGCCGATGAAACCATAAATGAATCAATCAAATAATTATATTTTCCGGTATTCATTTCGTATATGGTTTTAAATCTGTCCCACGTAAATAATTTACCTCTTATTATTAGTTCAATTTTATTATAATAATCAGATAGGTATTTATTTGTAAGATAATTTTTATTATACATTAGGGTTTCAAGATATCCATCAGGAATCTTCCGCCATATATGTCCGGGCACCCAGCGTTTGTTAGCTTCATTTTCTTTGTCCATAGGAAGTCTCGCAATTAAAACATCGCTTAATCCCATATGGTGGAAGAAATATGTATCTGGCCCGGTTTCATAAGTATTGAATCCTAAACCAACAGGTGTTTCTGCAAATTTGCTTATAATGCCATTTTTAGGAGCAGATTTAAGTTTTTTTTCGCAAACTAGTCCCCAGTTATCAGGAGACAAAAGGAGTAAACCAGTATTAGGGTACCAGTAAGCTCGCGTATCGCCAACGCCATTATTTGTAGTTATTTTATCATAGTCTCTTTTATCAGCAGCCCTGTAGTAGCCATTCGATAGTATAGGGGAAAAGGGAGTAAAAAAACCTAAGGCTAAACAGCAAGCAATTGTTACATATTGAGATGGTTTAGGTATATCGAATTGACTAATAAGTACCAGTGAAATTGTAAAAGGGTACGTTAAAAACCGCCCGCTCATAAAATCACCCCCGACTTTTACAGTATAAAAAACGTATAAAATAATACTTAATGTAATAGGAATTAGATTGTATTTTTTTAAACGGCGTACCTGGTCAATGCTAATAAATGATGTTAAGAAAATAAATAAAAGAGTAATAGGGTCAACATTAAATGAATTAAGTAAATAACCTATTCCCTGATCAATAATTTCGGTGGAAGGTATCCCGGTATTTAGTTTTGTATAGTAAGTATTTGGCAGAAAAAATCCATAATAAATAATGGCAAATAACTCCCAAACTATTAATGGAATAAGGCCAATTATTATTTTTACAATGGTTTTAAAAGAAAAGGACTTAACAAATTCAAAAAGAATTGGGAAAAAATATAGTAAAACATTGTCAAGCCTGTTTACCGCAGCAAAAGAAGCAATAAGACTTAGTAAGAGTATTTTCTTATCAGATGATTGTTTAGACAAGTATACATAATAGAATAACGCTATAAAAAAGTAGCTTAATGCATTTTCCAGTCCTGCGGTACTATAATCTATAAAAGCTTTTGAAGCAAGCGCAGCGCTAAATACTATAATAATTGTTAAATAATTTTCAGCGTTAAGCCTTACTGTAATAATATATAATGATGCAACAGTAAGAAAAAGACATAAAAATATAGAAGTGAAGTATACCTCTTTGGTAAATAAATAGAAAAATGACATGACTAATACCCACAAAGGATTAGTAAATGACTGCACTCTTTCATTAATATTAAAAGTAAGCCCAAAGCCATTTACAAAATTATAGACGGTTCTAAATGCTATATAGGCGTCATCACCTATCCAGGCATTTCTTATAATTATTACTGAGGAGAATACTAAAAAGAAGTAAATTAAGACTCTATTATTTTTGTTTTCCATTTAAAAACTACTCTAAATTGTTGTAGCAAATGACAATATTAATTCTTTTATGAGTTGTTTACAAAACAATATTTGAGAAAAAGTCACAAAAGCCTGACTAAGCCAGGGTTTAATTAGGTTAGGTATTATTTTAAAGGAATTACTTCAATATAATCATTACATACAGTATGGTTGCCTTTATAAAAAATTCTGAATTCAAGGTTTGTTAAATCGGTTTCAGCGGCTATATTCAATGTAAATATCTGATACGCCATAGGCTCTTTAAAGTCATTTGCTTTTAGGGTTTTCTGGGCTAGAATAATATTATTATTAAATACATCTATATAGGCTACTTCAAGACTGTCTTTATTGTCATCAACTTTTATATTAAAGTCAATATTGTATTTTCCGTGCTTTAAGGAAATGTATGGGCCAAATGATATATTATTTACCGTAAGTACGGTTGCAGGACTCACACATCTTGCCATACCAGTAAAAGAATTAGCGTCAGGTACAGTGGCGTTTGCAAATGAACTTAGTTCATTGACATTATACTTTTGATTTGAGCTAGCTTCAGCAACCAAAAAAGGGTTAATCAAATAATTATACTTACCAGTATTCATTTCATAGATAGTCTTGAATCTTTCCCAACTAAATAGTTTACCCCTTATTATAAGTTTAATCTTATCATAATATTTAGCTAGAGATATATCTTTAATCTGGTTCTTATTAAATTGTAAAGTCTCCCTATATCCATTCGGGATCTTACGCCAATAGTGTCCAATCCTCCAATTTCCATTGTATCTATCATTCATAGGAAGTCTTGCTAGTAATACATCACTTAAAGCCATATGGTGAAAGAAATAAACATTAGGCCCGGCTTCATAGGTGTTAAATCCTAGCATAACTGGTGTTTCCTTATATTGAATTATACTGTCTTGTTTTGATATTTTGTTAAGAGACTCTTCAAATAATATTATTCGAAGAGAATGAGATAACCGTAACAAGCCTGTTTCTGGATAATACCATGCTCTTTCATCAGCAATTCCATCATTTGCAGCTAAGGTCTCGCCCAATTTTTCTGATTCCCTGTATGTCGCTCCGGATAATATAGGAGAGTAAATAGAAAAAACGCTCATTATAATGCATCCCCCAATTATTGAATAGTTGGCTTCTTTCGGTATATCAAATTGAGTGATTAGTAATAATGCGATTACGAAAGGATATGTAAAAAATCTGCCACTCATAAAGTCGCCGCCTACTTTTACAGTATAGATTAAATACAAAATTATGCTTAACGCTAACGGGAAAAGAATATATTTTTTTAATCTATACGATTGCCATCCTGTAATTAATAATACAAATAAAGCACATAAAAGAGTAACAGGGTCGAGGCTTATTGAGTTTATGACGTATCTTATTCCTTGTTCTACATATTCATGAGAAGGTATTCCTGTGTTTAGTTTAGTATAATAGGTGTTTGGAAAAGGAAAACCATAGTAAACTATCGAAAACAATTCCCATGCTATTAAAGGAATAAAGCCTAGTACTATTTTACCTAGCGTTTTTAAAGAAAAAGATTTTACAAATTCAAAAAGGATAGGAAAAGAGTATAATAAAATATTATCAAGCCGGTTTACAGCTCCCAAAGAAGCAATAAAACTAAGTAAAAGTATTTTTTTGTTTGAGGAGGGTTTTTGTAAATAGACATAAGAGAATAGAACCAACAAAAGATAACCTAGAGCATTCTCTAGACCAGATGTACTATAATCTATAAATGCCTTAGAGGTCAAGGCAAGAATAAATATTGTTATTACCATTAGGTTGTCTTTACTCAATTTTTCGGCGATGATATATAAAGCAAGAATTGTGAGCAAAAGAGAAACAAAAATGGAAGTGAAATAAGCCTCTCCGGTAAAAAAGTAAAAAAATGACATTACCAAAATCCATAGTGGGTTAGTAAATGCCTGTACCCGCTCATTTATATTAAACGTTAAACCATACCCATTAACAAAATTATAAACAGTTCTAAACCCTATGTATGAATCATCCCCAACCCAGGCATTTCTTATAATTATAACTGATGTGAATGTTAAAAAGAAGTATATTAAAATTTTATTATTTTTATTTTCCATTTAATTTAGAAGCTATTCCCATTATTGTGGCAATTGGTAATATTACTTCTTTTACTGTTTGTTTACAAAACAATAGTTGGAATAAAGTCCTGCCGAAGCCAGGGTTTAAATAAGTTAGTTATTATTCTGAGGTATTATTTCAATATAGTCTGTACATATATTGTGGCGACCTTTATAAGAAATCCGGAATTCAGCGCTTCTTAAATCGGTTTCAGGGGCTATATTCAATGTAAATACCTGGTATCTTAAAGGCTCTTTAAAGTCATTTGCTTTTAGAGTTTTCTGAACAAGGATGCCGCCTATGTCACATACATCAATTTCTACTACTTCCTGGCTGTCTTTATTATCATCAATCCTTATACTGAAATTTATCTTGTAGGCCCCTTTTTTTAGTGGAATGCAGGGGCCATGAGAAATGAGTTCGTTAATAAGTTTAGTAGTAGAATCTACACATCTTGCAACGCCAAAATAAGCGCTGTTATCAGTAACAACAGTATTTTCTGAGGCGGTTAATTGAGTTGGACTATATTTGCCTATAAATGAAGAGTCTATTAAATAATTGTATTTGCCGACATTCATTTCATAAATAGTTTTAAACCTATCCCAACTAAATAGTTTACCTCTAATTATGGTATTAATCTTATCATAATATTCAGCAATGTATTTATTCTTTATTTTATTTTGATCGGTTTCTAAAGTTTCTACATATCCTTCCGGAATCCTGCGCCAGATATGACCTATTCTCCATGCCCCCTCATTCAAACAATCAATGGGCAGTCGGGTTATTAATACATCGCTTAGCCCCATGTGGTGGAAAAAATAAACATCAGGGCCTGCTTCATAAGTATTAAATCCTAATTGAATTTCTGTTTCTTTAAAGCGAGTTATCTTGCCTAGCTTTTTAGCTTTATTTAATCTTTGTTCCAGTAAAACAGCTGTAAGCCGGCGAGGTAAATAGTTGCGATGACGATGTAAATTTAATAGGCCGGTGTGTGGATAATACCAGGCTCTTTCATCAGATATTCCGTAACTAACCAGCGTTTTAAAATTCCACTTCTCATCTTCTCTATAATCAGCAGCTGTTGTAATTGGAGAATAGGCAGAAAATATACCAATAGCAAGGCAGGCCGCAATTGTAAAATATTGAACTCCTTTAGGTAGTTCAAACTCAGGTATTAATATTAATGTAATCAGGAATGGATAGGTCAGGAACCTTCCGCTCATAAAGTCGCCTCCTACTTTTACAGTATATATCAGGTATAAAATAATACTTAGCGCTAAAGGGATAAGATTATATTTTTTCAGGCTCAAAACTTGCCAGCCTGTAATAAGTAATGTAATCGCAATACATGGCAAGGTAATGGGATCTAAACTAAACGAGTTAGTCATGTAGTTTAGTCCCTGATCAATATATTCATTGGCGGGTATCCCAGTATTTAGTTTAGCGTAATAAGTATTCGGGAAAGGAAACCCATAGTAAATTACTGCAAATAGTTCCCATAAAATCAGAGGGGTAAATCCCATTATAATTTTTCCTACTGTTTTAAAGGAAAATGATTTTATAAACTCAAAAAGCATTGGGAAAAAGTATAATAAAATATTGTCTAGCCGGTTTACTGCTCCAAGCGATGCGATAAAGCTGAGTATAAGTATTTTTTTATCAGAAGAAGGCTTTGTTAAATAAACATAAAAAAATAGAGCTAAAAGAAGGTAGCTTAAAGCATTTTCCAGCCCTGAGGTACTATAGTCAATAAACGCCTTAGAGGATAAGGCCAGAATAAATACTATTATTATTCTAAGAGGTTCTTTACAAAGTTTTGATGAAATGATATATAAAGAAAAAACGGTAAGCGCAAGCGAAAGGAAAATGCAAGTAAAATAAACCTCTCCGGTAAAAAAATAGAAGAAGGATAATACTAAAACCCATAAAGGATTTGTGAATGACTGTACCCTTTCATTAATATTAAATGTTAAGCCATAACCGTGAACAAAGTTAAAAACAGTCCTAAATGCTATATATGCATCGTCGCCCGCCCAGGCATTTCTTATAATTATAACAGAGGCAACTACTAAAAAAAAGTAAATCAGAATGCTATTGTATTTATTATTCATTGTAGTTGCATGTTATTCTATATTAGTTGCGGCAAAATACAATATTATTTATTTCTTGTTTTGTTTACAAAGTAATATTTGCTTTTATATAAAGTGATAAAAACAAAAAAGTCCCGCCGAAGCAGGACTTTTTTATAGTAGTGAGCTAAGTAGATTTTAAGTTGTCTATTATTCTTTTCCTTTTACAATAAGTTGTTTATATCCTGTATACGATCCAACTTGTACTTTAACGGTATAAGTTCCAGGGGTAAGTTGAGAAACATTTATAGTGGATGTCCCCTGCCCGCTGGTTAGTTTGTAGTCGTATTGGTCCATTACTACATAAGAGAAATTACTGTATTCTTTGTTAGAAACCCCAATAGTACAAAGGCTCTTTGCTGGGTTAGGGAAAATAGTTATGGCAGAACTTAGAGCAGTATTTTCTGCCTTTGCAGCTTCCAAGGCAATTTCTTCTGTTTCAGTTCCAGTTGCCTTTGGAGATGTTGAAGTGCTATTTTCATCTTCTTCTAAATTAGCGTGCGAAATAGCGCTCGGTGGTAATGTTGAATTGGTAGTGGCAGATTCCGAAACTGGATTTTGTGCAAAAACTGATAAGGGGAAAAGTGCGATTATTACGAATTGTAGCGTTTTCATAAGCTTGGTTGTTTTTTATAATACAAATTTAGGTATTTGCTTTTTATGTAAAACAACTTTTTAAGATTATTGTTGCATAAATCAAAAAGTTCTTTATATAGTAAATATTAATCTTAGCAGATTACAAATTTAGGCTCTTATTCAAGGTTAATAAATTGTTAAGGAAAAACAATGGAGATATAACATTGTATTTTTTAAAGATTTACTTTTAATAAGCGGTTCAAATTCGGCTTCAGTTTTTAAGTAAGAGTAGCTAATATGGGGTTTAATAGCCCCCCTTGTATTTACGCAGGAACCATTCCAGAGAAGCCAGTAAAAGTATAATGAAGAAAAGAGTTTTAAAGCTTATAAGGTCTATAAGCTCTTCGTTGGTATGGATAATACTTTTAAAAGAATCCTTTTGCAGGTTTTCTAATACTGCATTGGGTAGTTCTTCAACCTTAAAGAATCTTCCGCCCGTCTTGCGAGCAAGTTCGCGAAGTATATTGTAGTCCGCCGTGGTGTTAAGCGCTTCCAGTAGTAATTCCTTTATAGTAAATTCACCAGATGCAGTTTCAGTCTTGTTTCCTGTAAGAGTTGCCGTAGCAGTGTAGTTGTATATCCCTTCTTTAAGGCCTTTTACTTCGAAGCGGGAATTACTTTCCGTATTTACAAAAGAGTAGGTGAACGAAGCCCCTCTCTCATCAGTAATTCTAAGGTTTATCTTTTGCCCGTACACTTTTTGGTAAACATCGTTATATACTTCTGCATCAAATAGTACAGGGTCTGTTGCATAAAACTCATCATTAACGGGGTAAAACCGGAACTTACGCTTGTCTTCTTTGGAAGAAAGGTATTGGAGCAGGCTGCCAAACAACTTGTCGAATACCTGTGTACTTTTGCTTTCCTCATATTCGCTCAGCCTCCATTGCCAAACGCCTTCGCCGCACAGTATTCCGGTCTTCTTTCCGGCATTATCGCCCAGAACCAGTAGCGGCTTTTGTGTAGTGGTACTGCCTACCTTTTGGTATAACAGAATGTTAGCATTAGGGCTTAGGGAATACTCTCCGAAAGGAACAGAAAGAGGAGGGTAGGAATTAATGATCGATTGTTCTTCTTTCTCCAGTTTAAAGTTCTCAAAGGCAGGATTTACAAAAGGCGTTACGTTATCTCGTTGACTTTGCCTGGCGTTAATTTTAACCAGCCCGTTGGTTTTATTAAAATTGGCAAGGCTGGCCCCGCCTGCAAGTATATACAGCAAAGAGGTAGCTCTCTTCTCGTAGTTGTCTATAATGGGCTGTAAAGCCCCTGCCTGTTCTGGTATTTGGTAGAGTATTACCAGGTCATAGGCAATGGATTGATCGAGTGAGGTAATGCCAGGGATATATATATCAAACCTATAGTTTTCCTTTTGTTCAATAGAGCTTCTAATAGCTTTAATATCCGGGTGAGGAGCAAGAGCCAATAGTAGAATGTTTTCTTTACCCTCTATTACTTCTATATAAGCGTTTTGAACATTGTTTTTTAAAGTAAATTCCTCTTTCTGAGGCTGCGTTTCTATGGTATAGCGATGCATTCCCTTTTTACCGGCAGCTTGGGTAAATGTGATTTCGCTTATACCTTCATCCCCTTTCAGGGTTATGGTTTTCTCCTGCAATAACTTGCCGTTCTCTTTCAGATAAACTGGAATGACCTTGCCGTCAAAGCCTTTGTGGTGAATTTCAGCCAGTATGGGAAACTGGTTGCCAGAATAGGTGATTTTATTATAAGTGACTGTTTTAAGGTTGATATCCTTTTTAGGAATAGTATCGCCCGCCCCAACTGTATATATTTTAAAATTGTAGTTGCCTATAAGCGGGTCCCTGCCCAGGTTGTATATGCCGTCCGAAACTAACACTACCGCCGAGAGGTTCTTGTTTTCATAATTACTCTGTATATCGTCCAGCAGATGGCTTATGTTAGACGTGGGGTAGTTAAAGGCAAGTTCCTTAATATCTTTTGCCTGTTGTGTTTGGCCAAAGGTATATACTTCAGTTTTGGCGTCTGCTTTTGCGATTTCCTCAGCCAGGCCGCTTAACCCCTCTTTAATTTTTGCCAGGGATGCAGAGTCGTTATCGTATTTTAAGGATTCGGAATTATCGATAGCAAAAACTATTACAGGCTTCTCGAAGAAGTTTTTAAAGTATTTAACCAGCGGCCCGATTAGCAGAAAGCAAACCAAAAACACCAAAACAAAGCGCAGGCCAAACAGCAGCCAGTTTACCTGCCTGTTCCAGGGGGCTTTCTTTTGGTAAAGAAAAAAGGCATAAGCAAAGGCTAAAGCAAGGCACAGTAAAGTGAACCAGGGCGATAGCTGCGTTAATAGTTTAAATCTGTTCATTAAAAAAATAAGGCAATAATATACAAAATTACGCTAAACATTAGCCAGAATAGCAAAATAGAATTTAATGCGGTTAAAACGAGAGGAATTGCCGTCTTGGTATTAAATGAGCCACAAAGAGAATAACTAAAATATAAAGCCCATTCTAATATTAAAATACAAAGGAAACCCAGGGCCAATAGTGTAAAATGCATTTGATGAAGCATAAGGATCATTAGGAAAAGGATTATTTGGTGATAAAGAGTATACTGTTACTGCATCCACACTTTGACCTGTAATCATATATTTATCATTACTGCCCCTGGTGAAACCTGCTAAACGTAACCCAAGAAGGAATTCTATAAAAAATGTATTATTTAAATAAACTCTTCTACCTAAACTGGTTGTACTTTCAAAAACATTTAGGCTTGCATTGTGTTGTCCCCAGCCCTCATTATCATCTAGTTGAGCTATGATACTATCGTATACGACAGGATTATAAAATCCATAAGTCAATTTTTCTTCTATAAAAAAACCGGAACTATTAAAATCTTTAAAATAATACCTACCCACCGCGCTAACTGTAAACCCTGTGAAGTTGCCCCAATGCCTCAACCCTTCTATTCCCACCGAAAATTTATCAGATAAGGCTCTGTCGTAAGAAATACTGAGTCTGGTTAAATAAAGCCCAACTCTTATATCGTTTCGCCCAAATGATGGGGTAGTGTTCTTAGGCTTAACAGGCCAAGGTTTACTCTGGCTATATGCCAGGCTGGTAAGCAACAAATGCAAAGCTAACAGTAGGTTTTTTTGTAAATTCATACCTAAAATAATTTCCCAACTCTAATATTAAAGTAAAAGGGACAACCTGGGCCTATCGTATTAAATACATTTCCCGGTGGGGCTATAACATAATTCATACCATAGCCAGTAAATAATGAATAAAAATAAGCATCTCCTATGCCGCCATCTTCGTCCAGAAGCATTTGCTTTTTGTTTTTTGAGACAGTAACTATTCCACGGCGGAACCCAGCCAGCATTTCTATAAAAAAACCGGTTTTACCTATCCCCCTGTAACCTATACTTAAAGTATTTCCAAAGTAGTTGAGATTATCTTTATGTTCCCCTAATGTCGTAATGTCGTCGGCAAAATCTCCATAAATGGTATCATATACAGTAGCTTGAAAATGTCCGTAAGAAATTTTTTCCTCCAGAAAAAACCCTGAGCGGGAAGCATCTTTAAAATAATATCGACCAACAGGACTTATCATAAAGCCGGGAAAATCTGACCAATGAGCAAGTCCTTCCATTCCCAAAGAAAAATGGGTGGATACTGCTCGATCGTATGCAATAGTAGCTCTTGTAAAAAAAAGGCCAACTCTAATATCATTTCGCCCCAAAAATGTATTAATGGGCGTAGGCTTAATAAGCTCAGGGTTATTCTGGCTATATACCAGGCTAGTAAATAGCAACAACTGAACCAGCAGTAGTTTTTGTTGTAACCTCATTTGTGCCATAACGCCATTTTGGGGCAAAGCAATATATTCAAAAACCGAATAGTTTCACCAAATCACGTTTTAATTTTAAATTAAATTACTAGGTAAGCATACCTCCATCCACCTGAAATACTTGCCCCGTGATGTAGTTAGAAAGGTCAGACGCCAGGAAAACGGCGCAGTCTGCCACATCTTCTGCTTTGCCTGCCCGCTTTAATGGGATGCTTTTGCTCCATTCTTCCACTACCTTGGGGTCAAGTTCTCCTGTCATTTCTGTTTCTATAAAACCAGGGGCTATGGCGTTAGAGCGTATGTTACGGGAACCGAGTTCTAAAGCTACTGATTTGGTAAAACCTATAATGCCCGCTTTGGAAGCCGAATAGTTGGCCTGCCCTGCATTACCGCGTATGCCCACTACAGAGGTTATATTTATGATAGAGCCATATTTTTGCTTCATCAGTTGTTTTATGGCCGATTTTGTAAGGTTAAATACCGATTTAAGGTTAACGGTTATTACGGTGTCCCATTGTTCCTCGCTCATTCTCATTAAAAGGCCGTCTTTTGTAATACCGGCGTTGTTTACCAAAATGTCCAGCGTTCCAAATTGGGTTAATACGTTGTTAATTAATTCTTCCGCAGCTTTGTAATCAGATGCATCAGAGCGGAACCCTTTGGCCATAACTCCAAAATTCTGTAGCTCATCTTCTAAAGCTTGTCCTTTTTCGACGCTAGACAGGTAGGTAAACGCTACATTGGCCCCTTGCTGGGCAAACTTAATAGCAATCGCTCTTCCTATTCCTTTAGAAGCTCCCGTAACCAGGGCGGTTTTTCCTTGTAGTAGTTTCATTGGTTCAATTATAAATTTTAAAAGATCAAAAATAGATCATTTCCTATTAAGAGCAATATACTTTTGCTTTCTGGTCAAATACATTAAATTTGCCTGTCTTAACAAAAAAGGAATTATAATGTCTGCAAAATACGATTTGATTGTTATAGGAAGCGGCCCCGGGGGCTATGTGGCTGCCATAAGGGCCTCTCAGTTGGGCTTAAAAACGGCGGTGGTAGAACGGGCTGAACTTGGCGGTATTTGCCTTAACTGGGGATGTATCCCCACCAAGGCTTTGTTAAAAAGCGCCCAGGTTTTTGAATACATAAAACACGCTAAGGATTACGGTATTAATGTAGGAGATTCTTCGGCAGATTTTACGGCGGTGGTAAAAAGAAGCAGGGACGTGGCCAATGGAATGAGCAAAGGCATACAGTTCCTGTTCCGTAAAAATAAGATAGACCATATACCGGGCTTTGGGAAGTTAGTAGCAGGCAAAAAGGTAGAAGTAACAGCCGCCGACGGGAAGAAAGAGGTATATGAGGCCAACCATATTATAGTGGCTACAGGCGGGCGTTCCAGGGAGTTGCCCAACATAAAAATAGACGATAATAAGATAATTGGTTACCGTAAGGCATTGGTATTGGAGAAAAAGCCGGAGTCTATGGTAATAATGGGTTCGGGGGCTATAGGGGTGGAGTTTGCCTACTTCTATAGCACTATGGGGACAAAGGTAACAGTAGTAGAATACCTGCCTAACATAGTGCCGGTGGAGGATGAAGAGGTATCTAAACAACTGGAAAAGGAGTTTAAGAAAGCGGGGATAGATATTTTAACCAACGCCTCGGTAGAGTCGGTAGACACTTCCGGCGCTAAAGCCAAAGTGAATATAAAAACACAAGCAGGCAACCAGACCATTGAGTGCGATGTAGTGCTATCCGCCGTTGGTATATCTACCAACATAGAAGGCATAGGGCTGGAAGAGCTTGGCGTTGCCACAGACAAAGGCAAGGTAGTAGTAGATGATTTTTACCGCACCAACATACCAGGCATATACGCCATTGGCGACATAGTAAAAGGGCAGGCGCTAGCGCACGTTGCCTCTGCGGAAGGTATTATTTGCGTAGAGAAAATTGCGGGCCAGAACCCTGAGCCGTTAAACTACGGAAACATACCGGGCTGTACGTATTGCTCGCCGGAAATAGCTTCCGTAGGGCTTACAGAAAAACAAGCCAAAGAGAAAGGCTACGAGCTAAAGGTAGGTAAGTTCCCGTTCTCCGCCTCAGGTAAAGCCAGCGCGGCAGGGGCTAAAGAAGGTTTTGTGAAACTGATATTCGACGCCAAGTACGGCGAGTTGCTGGGCGCGCACATGATAGGCCTTAACGTTACAGAAATGATAGCCGAAATAGTAGTGGCCCGCAAACTGGAAACTACAGGGCACGAGATTATAAAAGCGGTGCACCCGCACCCTACCATGTCTGAGGCCATAATGGAAGCGGCGGCGGCGGCATACGGCGAGGTGATACACTTGTAACAGTAAATGAGATAGATACAGAGGAGGCGAAAGCCTCCTTTTTTGTTTTAGGGTAGTACTACTAGTTGCCATGCCAGGTTTGGGACTATTTGGGTTACACTAAATTTAATAATTGCGCCTCTGTTAGCCGTGGTTTTGTGCTATGTAAAAAACTACTAGTTGAGGGGAAATCTTACATGCATAAAATTTGCTCCCTGTTATTCCCCTGTTAATTTTCCTGTTATTTCCTGCTAATTTCCCTGTTCTTTGAAGCTCCCATGTATGTTTTTGGCGGTTTTGAAGAATTTTGCTGTGCCAACTGGCACGACGCTAAGTTTAAAGAAAAAAATAAATTTGGCGCAGTTAGTTGTGCCAACTGGCACAAGTGTTCGCTACCTGGTAGGAGGGATTACTATTGGCTAAACAAAAAAAGATTTGTTTTGGTTTAAAGCGTTACAGAAATAAAAGTAGCACAAAGTTTAAAGGTTAAAGAAATCCTCTGCTATTATTTTATTAAAAAAAGAAATGCGCTTATACTATTTACTAGTATATGGTAGAACTAAAAAAGCCCCAAACGGGGCTTTTTTAATGTGTGTTATAGGTATTGATTTTTATTCAGTTACGACAGTTTGTACGGCTGATGGGGTTGCATTTAGGGTTGGATAAATAGTGTTTCCATTTCCATATGCATTTCCATAATATATAGTATTTATATAGGTATCATAAGTATTATTGCTATAGCCATAAGCAATGAAATAAAGCGTACTGCCTACAGGAATATTGTAAGGATAGTTTGAAGGTGTAATAGTTGTT
>Ga0302306_10000828_pt1 | contig 17910 bp, 12 predicted proteins | sample III_Palsa_E3_1_FD_198761 | JGI IMG/M metagenome (GOLD analysis project Ga0302306, IMG submission 198761) | Peat permafrost microbial communities from Stordalen Mire near Abisko, Sweden - III_Palsa_E3_1 | ecosystem: Environmental > Terrestrial > Soil > Palsa > Peat permafrost | place: Sweden...
TCCATATATGGGCAGTATATTAATAACCCATAGCCTGCATGGTACGGTACAAGGTTTGAAAAGGACACCTCCGGAAAATCAACCGAATATGGCCCTTACCTTTTACTTCTTCAGGGTAATGTTTTTAGTTGCCATACTCATGTTTTTTACCGCATTAACTAGCATTGCACTGAGATTTACAGGAAGCTTATTCGTTAAACGATGGTTTTTAAAAATGAGTATTTTCATGACACCGGCGGGTGTTATTGCGACAATAGCCGGTTGGATTACTTCTGAAACAGGAAGGCAACCCTATGTAATTTATGGCTTGCTCCGGACAGAGGCGGCAGCATCTTCCCTGAGTAATTTTCAGGTTGTTTTCTCATTCAGCCTTTTCCTGATTACCTATATTATCTTATTGGCGGCGTATATTAAATTCATTTGTAAGATAGTACAAAAGGGTCCGGAAGAGATTCAAAATACATTAAAAACAGATGAAAGAAAGACCGATAATTTTATTTCCGGGCTTCCTGAAGGGATTAAATTAAATGTTAAATAATTGAGCTATGGATATTCACATTTTATTTGCATTGGTCATATGTTTTGCCGCTGTAATGTATACCATCTTCGACGGATTTGATCTCGGGGTAGGGATACTCTTTCCATTTATTAAGAATGAATCCTCCCGGGATACCATGGTCGATTCAATTACACCGGTGTGGGACGGAAATGAAACATGGCTGATCCTCTTAGGAGTCGGCTTATTCGGCGGGTTTCCTAAGGCTTACAGCGTACTGCTGCCCGCATTATACCTGCCGCTGATTGTTATGGTCATAGGCCTGATCCTTCGCGGGGTCGCCATGGAATTCCGTTTTGTGTCGGTACACAGGAAATCATGGTGGGATGCGGCATTTTCCTTTGGGTCTGTAATGGCTGTCTTTTGCCAGGGATTAGTTTTAGGTAACCTCATGGAAGGGATAAAGGTATATAAGGATATTGCGTACCGCGACATTACCTTCAATTTTTTAAGTCCCTTTACTATCTTAATAGGTTTGGTGCTCATTGTGACCTATGCGCTTATCGGCGCGACCTGGTTGAACTTTAAGACAAGCGGAAAGCTCCAGGCAACATTCAAACGCTTTGTTAAAAGAATAATTTTTTGCTTGCTGCTGTTATTAATACTTGTCGTATTCGGGCGTTTTTACTTAGAAATATTTATCCCAAGGTTCGGCGCTTTTGGCATTGGCAGGATACTGTCATTACCCTCGATCGTATGGTATATAGCAACAGTGATTTTAACCGCCGCCATTTATTTTACGGTTGACAGGAAAAATGATATTTTGCCTTTCGTGCTGAATATATTGATGACAACCGGATCTGCGCTTTACATCGTGTCCGGCTTCTGGCCTTATATTGTTCCGCCTGATCTGACCATATTCAATGCCGGCTCTCCCGCTTACGGTAATCGTATATTGCTCATCTGTTCTCTTGTTATCGTCCCGATAATACTGGCCTATTTTATTTATTCCTATATCGTTTTCAAGGGCAAGGTCAGTGGAAAGGATAATTATGAACCCTCGCTGGCAGAATCCGAACTATTAAAAAGCAAGGTAAAGGTAAACGGGAATGATCACGCTGGCTTCAAGGTACTCACCATGGCATGGCCATGGCGCATTGCGATTTCGTTGGGTGGTATCTTCTTCTTTTTTGTGGTACTTGGATTTTTTGGCGATCTGACGGCGCAGCTTGCTATAGCGGTTTTCATCGTTATATTTTTGGCTGCCTGTTTTAAATATCAGCGTATATAACCCGGTATTTATGTCAAACGCCAGTCCTCAATACGATAAAGCTGCTGCTTCAAAAGCAAATGTTTTACTAAATGGTTTTCTTGACCCATGGAAAAGAGCGATCATTGGCATAACAGCTTTAAAATTCACCGCATTTGTTTTGGTTAATATCCAGCTTATTTTAATTGCAGGTCTCATTAGCGGAATGGCATTGCATAACCTGTCAATACATGATTTCTATGCTGGATTAGTCCGCATAGCGCTCGCCGGGGCAGGTAGGCCCCTGATGAATTATTTCAGCAATTGCCAAAGCGCGGGGCTTACAGAAAAAATTACCGTAAGGCTTCGCAGTGACCTGTTTGAAGAAATTCAAAGGGGTTATCTGCCTGTTCACCAGGATAAATCGCCTGCCGGCATTACATTGGGTCTGTTAAATAAAACAGAAGTAATCGCTCCGTATTTCACCCGCTACATTCCACAAATGATCCTTTGTATTATGATGCCGTTAGCCGTTTTGGTTTATTTAATGACCATTAACTGGGTTTGCGCATTGTTGATTTTGGTCATGTCACCCGCTATTCCGGTATTCATGATTATTATCGGCCGTGGTTCAGAAGAAAAAAGCAGGGAACAATGGGACTCGCTGGCGCAGATGGGGGGCTATTTTATGGATCGACTGCAAGGAATCACAACATTGTACCTGTTCAACCAACTCGGAAAGCAGTCAGAACAAGTAAAGTATTTTGCCAAATCCTATGGTGATCAGGTGCTAAAAGTGCTAAAAATAGCATTTCTTTCTTCAGCTGTACTAGAGTTTCTCAGTGCGATCATTATTGCCGGCTGTGCCATTTTTATAGGGCTCAACATGATCCATTATATCAATTATGGCCCGCAGGGTGGTGCATCGCTGCGGAGTGGCCTTATCATTCTACTTTTGATTCCTGAATATTTTATTGCACTTAAGACGCTTGGTAACTATTATCATGATCGTGGGCATGCCTTAGGAGCCGTCATCAGTCTGCAGGAGGCAGGTTTCTTTAATACTATTCCGGACATCGGGAAACAAGCATCAGGTGAAGAGTTAAGGGACAAGATATTTACACCAAATGGCAAGCCCGCAGGGGAGGAGGATATTTTTCTGCCACTTCCCCTGATTTTCAAAAATGTAGACTTCGCTTATTCAGAAAAGAAGCAATTATTTAAAAATTTCAGTTTGGTCGTAGGCCCCTGCGACAAAGTCAGGATTACGGGTCCGAATGGATCTGGAAAATCAACATTGGTAGCACTGCTACTGGGTTGGCAAAAACCACGGGGTGGTATTATCATGCTTGGGAAACAACGCATAGAAAGCCTTAGCGAAGCAGAATTATTCCGGGAGATCTCAGTCATCAACCAGCAAACGAGTATTTTTCAGGGAACAATCAGGTCCAATATCCTCATGGGGGCATCACTTCCGGATACTGAATTATGGGAAGATGTAATAATACCTGCAGGTTTGCACATTCTATTGGAAAAATTGCCGATGGGATTAGATACTTACCTCGCCGAGGATGGGAAATCCATATCCGGGGGAGAGCGTCAAAAAATAGCTCTGGCGAGGGCCCTGGTACGTAAGTCACGGATCATCATACTGGATGAACCGCTGACACACCTAGATCCGGCCAGCGCTGAAAATTTCGCCATAATGATCAGTAAGGTGGGGCATCACAAGACCATCGTGGTAACAGGTCATGGGGAAGCTTACGGCGCATTTGAAGAGTATCGTGAAATTAAGTTAACTGCATATGCTGACTAAAATACCAGGTATTTATAAAAAACTGAGCCGGGCTCAGTGGGTAGGAATATTTCTTGCCGTTTCGGCACTTTCATGCGGGCTGTTGCTGGTAAGCTGTTCGGCCTGGTTTATAACTGCGACCGCCCTTACGGGTCTCGGAATAATCGGCCTACAAGGATATAATATATTTTTGCCAAGTTCGGTCATACGCTTTCTGGCGCTGGCCCGACCGGTGAACAAATATTTTGAAAACAGGTATACGCACCGGGTTACGCTGGATAAATTAAGTTTAACCAGGGCATGGGTGTTCGACAAAATATTGATGTTTAAAAAGGCGGAACTGGTCAAATTCCGTTCTTCCCGATTGCTCAGCGAGCTGATCAATGATCTGGAAGATATGGATCAGCTTTACCAAGCCGTTATATTGCCCTGGATCACTGCAGCAATATTATTCTTACTGGCCGGATCTGTAGCCTACTTTCTGTTGCCGACCGTTGCTGTTTTATTGGCAGGGCTGTTTTCAATTGCCGGAATTATAATTCCATACCTGTCATTTAGAGCCACAACCGGTCCGGAAGAAGAAAGCCTGCTGATCAGGCGGCAGGCCCACATCGACATAATGACCTGGTTGAGAGGATTCCGGGATCTCCGTCAGTTCGGACTATTGAATGGTAACCGCATGCTTATAGAAAGTAAACTGGTATGCGAACAGTATATCAGATCAGCGTCCAAAATGAAGCTCGCATCCTGGCAACTGCTTCAGCAATTTATCCTGCAGCTCGGTCTAATTGCAATAATTTTTTTAGCAGAAAAACAGCGTGGCCAAATTGAAATGACGACTATTGTTTTGATCGTCGTCACCTGGCTGGCTCTATCTGAAATACTTTATCTGCTGCCCGCTGCCGCCCAGCAATTATCGCGAACCAACTGGTCAGGCAATAGCCTGGCTGAATGGGACAAAACAAAAGATACAACATTAGCTGAGAACCTAAGTTTGCCCGCGATTTATGACCTGGAGGTGAAAAACGTTAACGTTGCCTATAAGGGCCGGGATGTACTGACGGATTTTAACTTCAAATTTCAGGCGGGTTTAATTACGGCAGTGACAGGATGCAACGGCAGTGGTAAAACAACTTTACTGGACATGTTGTCCGGGCTCCGGTGCCCTGATTCAGGCATAGCAGGCATAAACGGTAAGGCTGCCCATTTTTTCAATCCCGAACAATTAAATAACCACATTGCCTATATGGAACAGCACGCCACGTTGTTTAATATCAGCTTATTTGAGAACATTGCCCTGGCCCGGATTGATGCTACTGAGCGCGAAGTTACAGATGTGGCTATACGTGCCGGCCTGGGTCCTGAAATTCGACAAAACCCCAAATTCCTCGATAATATTGCCGGAGAATCGGGGAAAAATATTTCCGGTGGACAGGCGAGAATGGTCGCCCTTGCCAGGATAATTCTCAAAGATGCACCGGTATTATTGTTGGATGAACCAACCGAAGGTCTGGATACGAAAGCTGAAGCCAACTTTATGAATTTGTTGACTACATGGAAAGGTAAAAAGACAATTGTTATGGTCACTCATAAAAAGGCCCTCGTATCGATAGCTGATCGCCAATGTCACCTGGGATAGCCGGTATGTTGGTGGTAGTTATTAAAAAGTGTCAGTAAGAATCAATGAAAATACTTATCAGTTTTTATACCCAGCTTTTTGATTCGGGAGATTAATGTACTGTAAGGAAGTTCCAGAAGCTCAGCTGCACCACCAGGTCCGGAAACTTTTCCGTTGCACTTTTCAAGTACGGATTTGATATGGTCGATTTCCATTTCTTTGATGGTCTTTACTTTTTTGTCATCATTAATGACCGAGGTATTGCCAGCCATTTGCGGGAGAGCCATTTGCGTAATGACCTGATCGGGATTAAGTAGTATACTGCGCTCAATAAGGTGTTCGAGTTCTCGGATGTTGCCCGGCCAGGAATAGGACTGTAGTGTTTTCATTACCTTCTCCGATATTTCTTTAACCGGTAAATTGTTCATCTTACAGAAATGCTGTACAAAGTGGGCTGCCAGCAGCGGAATATCGCCCGCCCGCTCCCGCAACGGTGGTAGCGATATCGGAAAAACGTTAAGCCGGTAATAAAGATCTATTCTGAACCTGCCCTCCGATACTTCCTTCTCCAGGCTTCTGTTAGTGGCCGCAATTATCCGCACATCCACTTTAAAGGAACCTTTACCGCCTATACGCTCTATTTCTTTTTCCTGTAAGACCCTTAGGAGTTTGACCTGAAGGTCAATCGGCATCTCGCCAATTTCGTCCAAAAAGATGGTTCCCGTATGAGCCTGTTCGAATTTTCCGATTCGTTGTTCGCTTGCCCCGGTGAATGCGCCACGTTCATGTCCGAAAAGTTCAGTTTCGATAAGGTTAGCAGGTAAGGCGGCACAGTTTACCTTAATGAGTGGTTTTTTGCTACGCTGGGAGTTAGCGTGGATGCTGTCAACAATTCTTTCTTTACCCGTACCGCTTTCGCCGAGAATCAACACAGAGGTCTCCGTTGGCGCTACGATCTTTACCAGTTTAAGCACTTCCTGCAAACCTGCAGAATTGCCGATGACCCCTTCGAATTTAGGGGGCTTCGTAAAATGAGAAAGACTGTCTTCATTTTGTTGGAATTTCTGTTTTTGTTCGTGCAAGTAATTTGCAATATCCAACGTAATCAGGATGTCTTTTTCCCTGAAAGGCTTTACGAGAAAACCGTAGGGCTCAGTTAACTTGGCAGCAGCCAAGGTATCCTTGTTGGAATTCGCTGATAAGTATACGAATGCCATTTTTTTTTCTTTGAGTACCCTGGCTAGGTCGATGCCTGTTTTCTTGCCATTAAGGAAAATATCCAGGAGCACCAGGTCAGGCGTTTCTTTATGGATACAACGTATCGCTTCGTCGTAAGAGTCTGCGATATCACACACGATAAAACCGGCCCGCTCTAGGATGATACTCAGGTTATTGGCTTCTACAAAACCATCTTCGACTATGAGGATTTTTTTATTCATAATAAATTTTAATAGCAGGAATGATATGTCAAAGTTCGCGATTATTAAAAAAAAACAATTCTATTTTTGTATCCATTTTGAAACGGATATCTAGTGTTCTATGCGGGGTTTTGTCAGCCCCCTAATTGGACTCATGCTCAGCAATTCCGGCACCTGTTTCGGCTTTCTGATATTTTTGCGCAATCCGATGCCATTGTCAAAGGTAGCGGTCTGTCCAAAAGTCACCATAGTTCTGTTAAAAATTAATACCGAAAAAACAAGTTTGAATCGTTTCATGTTTAAAGTACTGTCTTAATGCCCTGATGTATTTTGTTTTCCATTTTTACCTTATTCAAAAAATGATTTGTGCACTTTATGCGCCATGAATATTAAATTTATCCGGGTACCTATTTCTGCAAATATCAATAGTTCACCATGCAAGCTTTTGCTTAATCCCTTTATTAAACTCATGCCAAGAGACCGGACGGGAAGCAAGTCATTTTTACTTGATTCGAAGCCGATGCCGTTATCAGTTATGGTCAGCGTAATCAGGCCTTCAGGTTCTGTGGTTAATGAAACTTCAATTAATCCATTTTGATCATTGGGAAATGCATACTTAATAGCGTTTGTTAAAGCCTCATTTACAATTAAACCCAGTGGCACAGCCTGTGAAACATCGAGTTCGATTGGTGCTATGTTCAGACTAAAAACAATTTTCTCATTAATTGTAATGCTTTCCTTAAGATAACTGATGATCTCTCGTAAATAAACCTCCATAGAAACATGCGTAACATTTTCATTAACATATAATTTTTGATGGATGAGGGAAATTGCCTGGATTCGGTGTTGGCTGTTTTGAATTGCCAGAAGTGCTTCTTTTTCTAAAAAAGCGGATTGTGACTCCAAGAGACTGCTGATCATGTGAAGGTTATTTTTAACCCGGTGATGAACTTCTTTTAGTAACAGTTCCCTGTCTTTTAATAAGCTGTCCTTTTCGATTAACAATTGATGCATTGCATTATTTTTCAGGGTAATAGTTTTGTTGCTATGCTGTTTTATTTTATTTTGATAAAAGAGAAGTGCAAGTATGATGAGCAAGAAGAATGTGCCGCCAAACAGCGCATTTTTTAAAAACACAGCTTGCTTTAAACCTGACTGCTGCAGTTGCTCACGTTGCTTTAAAACCTTGATGTCTCGATCTTTCAATTTTATCGTCAGTTCCTTTTTACCGGTTTCATACTCCACTTCAAGCTTGCTTATTTCACGTTGCTTTTTTTCGTCTAGTAACGCATTAGAGACTTCCCCAAATTTTATATGGCTATCGAGCGCTTTTTTATAGTTTCGTTCTGTGGAATCCAGTTTGTATCCCATCCTGTAGTAATTCGAAAGCGTTCTATTTTCAGGCACTTTTTCAAGTTTTATATAAAGGTTCAGATACGCTGCCGCCAGTTTAAATTGGCCAGATGCTGTATAGAATTTGATTGCCAGCCTGGTGGCACTTTCTTTATAAGTTCCCATGGTTTTTTCTTCCTTGTTGACCAGTGCAAGTAACTTGTCTAAATTAAGCCTGCCCGGTTTGAAATCTTTCAAATAAGTATAATCGTCTACAAACATCTCATATATAAATGCTTTATCTAACGGCTTCGGGCCATTGGGGTATTTTGTTGAAATAATTTTTGTAAATCGAAGTGCCTCCTGGTATTTATTAGTAAGTATCAGTAATTTATTTTTATCGTAAGCGAGCCGGATAATATCTGTGGCGTCTCCTAGTTTTTCCGCCATTGCTAAAGCTATCGTACAATAAAATATAGATTTTTTATAATCAAATAATCCCGCATAGGTGATGCACAGCCTGTCATATGTAAACATTAGGGTTGCCGGAAAGGGTTGCCGTGCCAGTTTAAGGGCAGTTAGCTCGTAGTTTAAGACATTCTGATAATTTGCTGCGTTATATTCAATAGTACCCAGGAAGTTATAAACTTGTGCAATGTCTCCTTTAGAAATCCTTTTATAAATACTAATCGCTTCATTTAGCTCGATTTTTGCATCAGCTATTTTATTATTTACGATCAACATCTCGCCTAATCCTTTATGACAATCAGCTTGTTTTTCAAGGTCTCCACTACGGCGATAGTAAAATAGAGATTGGCGTAAGTAATTCATCCTTTGCAATACCGAGTCCGGAAACTCAGGATTAAATAATATAGCCAGTTGATAATACGCAGCCCCTAATAAGTTGTCAACATGTCCAATTTTATTAAATATTTGTATAGCGGCCCGGGCATAGGTTTTCCCTGCTTCAGGTAAATGCTCATCATCCATATCCATCAATCGGGCTCTAGTTAAGTCAATGCAGCCTTCATATTTGCTGTTCTTTAATTTTTGATTGATTTTTTCAGCGACATTAAGCAACGCAGTTGCGCTGTCCTGATTTGTTTTATATTCACCTTCTTTATTTATCTGATATTTCGCTAGTTTAATAAGCAATTCGAGCTTCGATGTATCGTCTTTAGCAGTTGAAACCCGGCCATACATAATTTTAGCATCACGACTTGTTTGGCTCTTCGTTTCTAAAGAGAGAAACATGAAGAAACACACTATCAAATGTCGGAAAACCAGTGCACCTCTATTCATGATCGTTAAAGAAAATAAGTTCTATTTTAGTGCCACCCTCTGAGCTGAAAGTTACAGTGCCTTGTAAGCTTTTGCTCAGGCCCTTTATTAAGCTCATGCCCAGTGTGTGGTTAGTTATTTGGCTTTCATCAATATTAAAATCTTCGGAAAGACCTATGCCGTTATCACGGATGGTCAATACAATCTGGTTAATGAATTTCTGTTTTAATGAAATTTCAATCAGTCCCTCGTAATTGGACGGAAATGCGAATCTTATTGAATTGGTAAGCACCTCATTGACAATCAATCCAACCGGAACCGCCTGTTTGATATCCAGCTGTATCGGATCAAGATCAAAGTGAAAAATTATATTTTCATCTGTGACAAAGCTGTCCTTCAAATAATTGATGAGTTCCCGCAGGTAGACCGACATCAACACATCTGTGACATTATCATTAACATATAGCTTTTGATGAATGAGAGATAACGCCTGGACACGATTCTGGCTTTTTCTTATGGCCAATAGCGCATCATCTGCCAAAAAAGCTGATTGAGATTCCAGCAGGCTGCTAATCATGTGTAAGTTGTTCTTGACCCGATGATGAATTTCCTGTATAAGGACTTCCTTGTCCTCCAATAAACTTTCTTTATCCTTAATCAAACTTTCTTTTTCAACAAGCAAAAGTTCCATGGACTTGTTTTTTTTAGCCATTGCCTTTTGGTTCTTTTTTCTCAACTGATTTTGGTAAATAAGTAAAATAAGTATGATCAGTAATAAACAACTTCCTCCGATCAGTTCGTTACTGAGCGATGCAGCTTTTTTTAAATTCAGCTTCTGCAACTGTTCATTTTGGGTTAATACTTTAATGTTCTGATCTTTGAGCTGAAGTTCTATTTCTCTTTTATCGGCTTCGTATTCAGCCTCTATGTCACTGATCGCTTTAGTGTTCGTCTCGTTTTGTATGTCAGTCGACAGCTTATGCCATTTCAATAAATGATCCATTGCTGATTCAAGATGCTGCTGCGCAGAATCAATCCTGAACTGCATCAGGCTGTTTCTGGCTAGGTAAATCTTATTGTTAAAATGCCTGGCTAAATTTGAATAGAGTATTTCGAACCGTTGAGAGAGGGGGTAGTTTTTACTACTTATATAAAAGTTGACTGCAAGCCTGTATACACTTTCTTTAACATATACGTCGTCATAGTTTTTCTTTAACATAGGCAACAAAAGATCAAGATAATGTTGGGCCTTTGCGGTTTGATAAAGGGCAGTATAATCAGCAAGAAAAGGCATGTAAAGGGATACTTTTAAATCTGGGTCGCTTGGTTTCGGATAGGTAGCGGCAATGTCACTAATGAATTTTAGTGCTTCAACATTCTTGTTAAATCTTGATAATTCCCTGTTTATATTGCTTGCTGTTATATAAACTGCATTTGTATCTCTCAAATGTTCTTCTATGACTAATGCCTTCTTTCCATAAAATAATGCCTTCCTGTATTCATTAAGGCGGTCGTAAATTATTAGAAGCCGGGTATAACTGGTTTCCATCATCACTGTGTCCGCATCGTGTTGCTCCTGCTTTATAGCCACATTTTCATCGTAAATTGCGCGCTGGTAATTTTCCGTAAGGCATTCCGCCGATGCCAGCAAGTCATAGATAGCTTCGAGTTTTGCGTTAGGAGCCTTCAGGCCAATTTGCAACGCCAGTTCCACTTCCTTCTTACCGCTGATATTATTCCCCTGGTCCATTAACAGACTTCCCAGGTATCGATGGCTGATAGATTCTTTTTCATAATCGCCGCTTCTTTGGAAGTTGTAAGCTGCTTTTAAAAGATATTTTTCTTTTGCTTTGAAGCCTCCAGGTTCATCTGCATTATAGAATTGTGATAACTCAAAGTAGGATTCTCCCAATAGCGAAAAATCTCCTCTTATTTTGCTGAAAACACTGACCGCCTTTTCGGCAAATTTTTTACCTGTTTCACTATTATTCAGTTTTTTATTGAAATATGATTTATTTAAAGCAATGAGCCCTTTATATTTTTCATTATTTAAGTGGCTGTTTATCTTTTCTGCGCGCCTGATCAGTATTTCTGCGCTGTCGAGGTCAGCCTTGTATTCACCGGGTTTCTTTATTTGGTATGTTACCAATTGCAGAATCCGGTACAATTTCAAGGTATCGTTGTTCTCATTGGCAATTTGGACATACAATCTTTTGGCTATTCCTGGAGTTGTTTGCGCATTAGCTGCTACACATTGCAAGAACAACAGACAGACCGGAAAGCAGAAAAAAAGGTGCATTATCTTAGTCATAATCAATAATGAAAATTAGTTTTGCGGTGATGTTGCTTCGGCTAAAACAAAACAATTGAGGCATTATAAGTACGGACAGGATCGGTAGGGTTTTATAAATTTGAGGTTCTAACGTTTTATATTTGTTACGCATTTTTGTAGGACTGATCTTTTTTGATATTAAGTTTTCTTATTTTAGAATTCAGCGTAGATGGGGGAATGCCCAAAATCTCAGCGGCCCCACCAGTGCCGAATATCTTGCCGCTGCATTTTTTTAATATGGCAATGATATGATCTCTTTCATTTTCATCTATAGTTTTGTAGACCGGTTCTTCGGATAGATTGATTGTTATTTTTTTGTCACCAACAGGCAGTTGAACCTGTTTGATTGTGTCACCGGTGGTTAATAATAAGGACCGTTCTATCAGGTGTTCCAGTTCGCGTATGTTTCCGGGCCAGTTATAAGCCATCAGGTCCTGTAAAGCCATTGGTGATATCGCTTCCACGTTTTTCCCAGTGCTTCTTGCTAAACGCTTAATAAAATGACTGGCTAAAAGCGGAATATCTTCGAGACGATTTCTCAGCGGAGGCATGACAATCGGAAATACATTCAACCGGTAAAATAAATCACTCCTGAAACGCCCTTCAGTTACTTCTTTCTGGAGGTTCCGGTTAGTTGCAGCAATTATTCTTACATTTACTTTGATTGTTTTCTGACCGCCAACCCTTTCAATTTCGCGTTCCTGTAGGGCGCGGAGGAATTTTACCTGCAGATCCAGTGGCATTTCGCCAATTTCATCTAAAAATAAGGTGCCGTTATGGGCGAGTTCAAACTTTCCTATCTTCTGGTCTATAGCTCCGGTGAAACTGCCTTTTTCATGGCCGAAAAGTTCGCTTTCAATTAAATGAACCGGAAGTGCCGCGCAATTAATTTTTACCATCATTTTATCCTTTCTGGGTGAACCATTATGGATTGCACGTGCGATAAGCTCTTTTCCTGTTCCTGTCTCCCCAAGGATAAGTACCGTACTGTTGGAAAAGGCAACCTGCGACATAAGCTCATAGACCTTTTGTATTGCCGGGCCAGAACCGACCATCTCGCTGTGGATATAATTGGTCTCAATTTCTTCTTGCAAATAGCTTTTTTCGTTCAGTAGCTGTTGTTTATACCGCTGGATCTCATTGAATTGACGCTCTACTTCTTTATTGGCGATTGCATTGGCTAAGGCGATCGCTATCTGCGCAGAAATACCTTTTAGTAAGCGTTCGTTAACCAGACCTGGTTGAGTCCATAAAATACCGATGTCTTCGTCAGCAACCTTCAGTCTTATGCCAAGTATATTTTCCGCACCGGCGGCTTTCCAGAATGACAACGCTGGAAAAGAATATTTTTTTTCTCTTAATAGCTTGTTTATATTAAAGACAACAGGTTCTTCCGACTGTAACACGGCACCTGTAAGAGAACCTTTTATCGGCATTTTTGACCCGGTAATGATTTTAAAACCTTCATCGTTTGGATCTTCGTCATCAAGATCATGCAGAAAATGACTATAGCTATTTTCGTCATTTCGGATGGTTATGAGGTACTCTTTTACTTGAAATAATTTTTTAAGAAAGTTTTTGAGGATGAATTTCAGGCCATTAGGGTCCCTTACCGTTGCAATGTGGTTACTAAAAGACAGCAGGAGCGTTTTTTCCCGTTCTTTTTTAAGAATATCCTCTTTGGCTAAGATATTACTGGCAGCGGAAGAAAGCTGGCTTGCTACTCCTTTCAATAAAGACAATTCGCCGTTTCTTGCCAGATTCTTATTATCACTGACGAGGGCGACAAATCCGATGAGTCCATTTTCTCCGCGTAATGCAACAATCGCGATTTCTTTGGCGTTTTGCATGGATATGCTTTTTATAAATTCACGCGGAAAACCACTGCTGTTAGGGATAACCGGATCGATAACTTCAGGAAAATTGGTGACCATCAATTGTGACTGCAACTCATCGGTAATCGAAATATCACGGTTTATAATCTTATTTTGAGGGAGGAGCCCATTTAACTTAAAAGATTCGGGGTAAAACACGGTGATTTTATTCTGAGTAGAATCTATCAATCCAATTACTGCTTTGGTGAACGATATTATCTTTTTTAATTTGGCATCAATTACGGCGAGGAGATCCTCCTTGCCTTTGGAAAAAGCAAGGTCATTTCCGATTTCCAGGAGGACGGTTTTCTCATAGTCCCTTTTCTCGATCTGTTCATTAATCAACACATTTTGAATAGCGATGGCGATCTGTGAACATAAGCCGTGTAATAACCCGAATTGTTCAACCGGAATGGGGTCTCGTTTTTTGGTGTAAAAGGAAAATGAACCGATGGTATTCGAGCCGGCTTTTAATGGTACACCAATTAGCTGCTTCATCCCTTTTTCTATCCAAAACGGGATGTAAACCGATGCATTAGGGGATTTTTTTACTTCATCCAGTTCAAAGACAATTACCTTTTCAGAAGCCACGATAACATCATAAATGCCATCATTAACCGGAAATTTCATGGTTGCCAGTTGTTCGCAGCCCGGGTATTTTGCAAACACCTCTTCCGGATTATATAAGTAGGCTGAATGGGTAACTTGGTCATTGTTGACAATACAAATAACCCCGTCATCGTATGAAAAAAGCTTCTTCAATGTATTGTTGATGATAGGAAACAGATCAGCTTGATTTTTCACTGCCGCCACTTCTTTGCTGATGGATAGCAATATGGATCTTTCCTCGTCAGCTTTGACGAGCTTTTTTTGAGTTTCAACTGTATAAGGTATAGTTGCGTCCATAGCGGTGGTTTACTATTGGGTATGCAATTATTAAACCATAAAAAACTAATTGATTATCAATTAGTTAAGCCTGTGTCACCTGATTTAATTATCGATATTTCGAAAATTGTGTTAAATTTCGTTTGATCCGGGTTTAATTAAAAATAGGTTGGGTCGCCATATTCATCCGATGAGTGATTCCAAGCAATTTTCCGAACTACATTCCAGTCTATCCGTTATGATTTCAATGGGGCTTGTTTTTGATTCGGGCAGGCTTTATATTTTTGAAGATGGCGGCTCACTTATATCGTCCATTATTCTAAGGAACAAAGCAATACTGTCATTTAAACATGAGGTTATAACCTCTTTTCAGCCATTGCTGATCGGGGAGATACATAATTATGCCATCACACTTTTACAGCAGCAGGACGGACGCGCCGGGCAAGCAGTTAACAATGTACCTCCAGTATCTCTGTTTAAATCACAGCAGGAGAATTTTACCCGTGCATTTAAACTGGAAAATGAAAGAATTGGTATAGTATTTATCGATTGGGGAATAACGGAAACGGGGCAACGAGTGCCGGAATGGCTGCCGCATTATACCGAAGTTTTTAAGCTTGCACTAAACAGTTTTTTGCGCGGCCACCGGAACATCTGGCTGCAAAAGCAATCCGGCGACGAAGAGGAACAAAACAGGCTGGACAAACTGTTATCGGAGTTTTATATTAAGATGATTGCCATCCGGTCGATTTCAGGTTTGGTCAGTGTGATTGACGAAGTTTTATCAACCAGTCCATTACGGGGTGAGTTTTTTATTACTACAATTGGTGATCTCCCGGAGACAATACCATCGGTAATTCATAGCATTAGAAATTATGCATTATTTGAGACTTTGGATGGAGGGAAATTACCCGCTTCCCGGAATAAATTTAACAAAAGACTGGCCCCTGGGATAATCGCAACGGGTGATGTTCTTTTTTTTGATCTGAATGAACTCAGTACTAAATACGACATTCCGGCGCATATGTCCTATTATAAGAATAACGGCATGAAAACGGTTGCTGCATTTCCGCTTCAACGTGAGGGCGAAACCATGGCGATACTTTGGATTTATCTGAAACCTGACGAAATCCCGGCGAGCGGCCATACTGAGTTTATAAAAAAGTTGGGGACTGCGTTGTCGAAGTCATTCTGGAATATCATTGAGATTGAACAATTAACTGAACAATTGAATGAACTGAAGGCGTATAAACAATTGTTGTTGGTAGAAAATTCATATCTGCTGAAAGAGATTGACGAAAAGCACAATAGCAATGAAATTACTGGGGCGAGTAAGTCTATCGGTCATTTAAATTTGTTAATCCAACAGGTTGCTCCATCCGGAAGCACTGTATTAATCCTCGGGGAAACCGGGACAGGCAAGGAATTAACAGCGAGGGCTATCCATAACGCGTCGCCAAGAAACGGAAATATTATGGTTAAGGTAAATTGCGCGGCCTTACCGGTTCACTTAATTGAGAGTGAACTCTTCGGACATGAGCGTGGGAGTTTTACCGGGGCGACTGAACGGCACATCGGCAAATTTGAACTCGCACATAACGGCACCTTATTTTTAGATGAAATAGGAGAGATGCCACTGGAATCACAGGTAAAGGTCCTACGCGCAATTCAGGAAAAGACGATAGAACGTGTGGGTGGCAAGGCCAGTATTAAAGTAAACGTGCGTATCATAGCCGCTACTAACCGGAATTTGTTAAAAGAAATAAAGGAAGGAAAGTTCAGGGAGGATTTGTATTACCGGCTGAACGTTTTTCCGATTACCGTTCCGCCGTTGAGAGAAAGAAAATCAGATATTCCGGTGTTAGCAAAACAATTTGTTTTAAGATTTGCAAAGCTGGCTGGAAAAAAAATCGAAAGTATCTCCGATGGCGTCATGGAGAAAATGATGCGTTACGACTGGCCCGGAAACGTGCGCGAACTGGAGCATCTGATGGAAAGAAGCGTATTGCTTACTAAAGGCAATAATATAAGCCATGTAGACATTCGCTTTGTGAGCAGGAAATTGAGTGAGTTTGTCCGAACTGAAAAAATAAAAACCATTGATGAGAACGAACGTGATCATATCCTGTCTGTTCTGAAAAAGACCAATGGCAAAGTCTACGGTAGCGGAGGGGCCGCTGAACTCCTGGATATCCATTATTCTACCCTGAATTCCCGGATAAAGAAACTCGGTATACAAAAAGCCGTTACCGTTTATCAGGGCAAGTCTGAATAGATGATCGTCCGGGGTAAATACTGTCGTAGGTAAATCATAATTTCATCTGCTTTCTTAACGAATTAGCGAAATACAGATAGTGGAATGCCTGATGGTTGATTGTATTTGTTTGTATTTCAGTGTTTTAATTTTTGGGTGTTTCTTTGCTTTAACCCTGGCATATCAAAACATTAAAATAAACAAAATGAAAACAAAATCTATTTTAAGTAAAGTCGCGACAGGAGTGATAGCCGTATTCGGTTTTATTGCACTTACTTTACCGGTATCGGCGCAAACACCGAAGGGTATTAAAAACATTGTCATTGTACACGGCTCTTTCGCCGACGCTTCCGGATGGGAACCAGTTTACGATATTCTGACCAAAGACGGCTATAAAGTAACGTTGGTACAAAACCCGACGATTTCACTTGCAGATGATACCGCGGCGACAAATGCGGCTATTGAGCGAATGGATGGCCCTGTTCTTTTAGTTGGCCATTCATGGGGAGGTACTGTCATCACCCAGTCAGGGAACGAGCCACAAGTAAAAGCCCTGGTATATGTTTGCGCTTTTATTCCGGATTCAGGTGAATCAACGCTAGACCTGGCTTCCCACGCCAAGCCACTTCCGGTACAAGGGATTCTCAATCCAGATGCCAAAGGAAATGTTTATCTAGCCGAAGCAACTTTTCAACAGACCTTTACGCCAGGCCAAACAAAAGAAAAATCGGAATTCATGTATGCGTCTCAAATACCATATACCGTAAAATCCTTTACCGATAAAGTAACAATTGCCGCCTGGAAAAATAAGCCGGTATATGCAATAAAACCCTCAAATGACGGCACGATCAGTCCCACTTTGGAAGATATGATGTATAAAAGGGCAAATGCGAAAGTAACGGTGATCAAGGGAGGCCATACTTTATTTATGGATGATCCTAAAGCGGTAGTTGCCGTAATTGAAGACGCAGCTAAAAACAACTAAATAATCACCCGGAAATGCATAAGGCCATTTAATCACTCGTTGCCTTATGCTGTGTGAAGCAGAAGTAACCAGGTTTGGCTCACTTCTGCTTCTTCTTTATAAACGAATCAGTGATCATCTACAATAAACTGTAACTATATTTAGGCATGAAACCAACTATACAATCCCCGTTAAACAGTTCATTTGCACCATTCAAAGAGAAAATTTTCCGGTCTTTATGGATTGGCTCATTCATATCCAATATTGGGACATGGATGCAAAATATCGGTGTAAGCTGGGTAGCAGCAACCATGTCAGCCTCGCCGCTAATGATCGCCCTCATCCCGGTCGCGGCATCGTTTCCCGCCTTGGTTTGCAGTTATCCGGCAGGCGTTATTTCTGATTATACAGA
>Ga0302306_10000842_pt1 | contig 17709 bp, 20 predicted proteins | sample III_Palsa_E3_1_FD_198761 | JGI IMG/M metagenome (GOLD analysis project Ga0302306, IMG submission 198761) | Peat permafrost microbial communities from Stordalen Mire near Abisko, Sweden - III_Palsa_E3_1 | ecosystem: Environmental > Terrestrial > Soil > Palsa > Peat permafrost | place: Sweden...
GGGAAAGCTGAAGGAGATCGTTGCCCTTAAGAGCAAATACAATTTCAGGATACTGGTGGATGATGCACACGGCTTCGGCACCATGGGCCCGACCGGGGCGGGCACCCACGAAGAACAGGGCTGTATAAATGACATCGACGTTTACTTTTCCACGTTCGCCAAGTCAATGGCTGGTATAGGCGCTTTTGTAGCCGCCAAAAGAGATATTATCGACTACCTGCGCTATAACATGCGCTCACAAACTTTTGCCAAAGCACTGCCCATGCCGATGGTGATGGGTATCAAAAAACGCTTTGCCATGCTGAAAACCATGCCCGAGCTTCGAGGCAAATTATGGGACGTTGCCACGGCTTTGCAGAGGGGATTAAAAGCGCACGGCTTTAACATCGGCCTTACCAATACCATGGTTACCCCGGTTTTCCTCGAAGGCGAGTTGTCCGAGGCTACCGCCTTAACCCGCGACCTCCGCGAAACCTACGGAATTTTCTGTTCCATCGTAGTTTACCCGGTTATCCCAAAGGGATTGATCATGCTGCGCATCATACCCACCGCGGCGCACAGCCTCGAAGATGTTCAAAAAACACTGGATGCTTTTGGTCAGATGGGCGAAAAGCTGAAAGCCGGGTATTACAAGGAAAATAAGTTGGTGGTGGCGTAAAAGGGAAATTAGAAACTTTACTTTTTCATCATAATAAAAATAGCCTTTCGGGACTCCGGGAGGCTATTTTTGTTTTATACTACTGGGGTAGTCCCGCTAACAATCCGTAACTTTCTTTTGTGGTTGAAGTGAGAAAAGATAATGGGACCTCAAGCCGATCTATTTAGTAGGATGAAAACATGAGTCATACACTGGAAAATGCGAAGGATGAATTACTGCTGCTTTTCCTAATTCTATGGGTTATAGGACCCTATTTTTTGTTGTTTTACAAAAAGGTAGGAGTACGAATTAGGCTTTTGTTTATTTCTTTAATAGAAATGCTTTTTTTCTGCATGCTTATTATAGGAGTCGATTTTGTTGACGAAAATTTGGTGTCTTCCGCTTATTTTTATGAGCTATTCATCGGGATCAGCATACCAATAAATCTGATTATAATTTTTATTAGCTGGATAATAAGCAAAATAAAAGCCAGGGCTAAAAAGCTTTAACATGTACAAATAACGTAATCTCGATATTCCGGCGTAGTTACGTAAGCTGAACGCTCCCGGGCTATCACAAGTTACTGAAATCATGAAAGATGGACGTCGATTTAAGCCAATAACCGATTCTTCGTCCAGGAATCACAACTCAATCCTATCAATTTCGTATAAGGAAAATAACCCCGGTATATTTTAATCAATCAAAAATATATTAACCGTGGCCTGTTGTTGTAATGAAGAGCGTAATTATTTCCTTAACGATTGCTGTACTAATGGCCACCGCCTGTATCAGCATTACCCATTATTATTCGGTTAAGGTATTATCGTCAACCCGGGCCTATACGAATTTCGAATCGCAGTATGCTCAGGGGGAAAAGGACGCCAGCCGGCATTTGATAAGTTATATCCATTCGGGTGATGAGGTAAATTACCTGTATTTTAAAAGCGATATCAGTGTTCCGCAGGGAGATAAGATTGCCAGGGAAGCGCTGCAAAGCGACAAGGATATTAAAATAGCCCGTATCGGGTTTTTAATGGGCGGAAATAACGAGGCAGACCTGGCTAACCTCGTGTGGTTTTTCAAGAAATTCAGAAACGAAGTTTTTTTTAAGTCGGCCATACAAACCTGGCAGCAGGCTGATGACCTGGTAGCTCAATTAAATGCCATCGGTTCAAAAGCCTACAACGACTCCCATTTGCATAAGCCGGTCGATAAAAACGACCTCACCCAGCAGATCAATACGATATCCGATCAGCTTACTGTGAAACAGCAGCTTTTCTCGGCCGTACTGGGCGAAGCGTCCAGGAAGGTCGATCACGAGGTTTTCGTTTTTGATATCATCAGCTCAATTATCATTCTGGCCTGTTCCGGGTTGCTGGGCGCCGTCATGCTCCGAAAACTTCATCTTTCGCAAATATTAATAATGGAGCAGAATGGACAACTGACGCAGTTGAATGAGCGCATCAACGCATTTGCGCATTCCCTGACCCATGACCTGCGGGCGCCCATATCGTCGTTAACGGGGCTGGTAACCGTATTGGAACGTGAAAAGGATATTTCACAGCTTCCGGTTTATACCGCAATGATGCGGGAAACTCTTGAGTTGCAGGACAAGTATATACAGGAGGTATTGGCTTCGATACGCAACGAAAGACTTCAGCAGGATGAAGTTTGTAATCTTTCGGAACTTGTGACCGATTTGCAGCGCCAGAATGTATTTTTTGCCGGAGGTAAACAGGTGAAATTTGTCAACGAATTGGAGCTATCGGAGTTGAGATGCAATATCGCCGGCATAAAAGTTATCTTCAATAACCTGGTATCGAATGCTATCAAATACGCCGACTTCAGCAAGCCCGAGCAATGGATCAGGATACGATCGTATCGGAAAGATCAGCATTGCGTCATCGAAATTGAAGATAACGGTTTAGGCATACCGCCGGAGCAAAAAAGCAATATTTTCAACAAATATTTTAAGTCGGGTATTAATAAAAAGAGCATGGGGCTTGGCCTCTACTTCACCAAACAAGCCATCGAAGAAATGCAGGGTACTATTTCAGTGAGATCATTGATGGGGATTGGCACCTCGTTTATCGTTTCCTTGCCGTTATAAGCACTCTCCGGCATAGGTAGAGCAAATTGCTCAAAAGAACTTATCACTTATCTCAAACTATGCTTTCCTTTTGAATTAACAAATCAATTGCCTGTTGAAGCGTAGTGTTTAGTATTTCACGTAAACGTGCATTTGAAGTATTCCCGCATGTGATCCATATTAATTTCGGAGGGATGCCGTATAGCTCAATCAGCTTAACAAAGTCATAATCTTTGCTCATTATCGTAACGTTTGCTTTGCGAGCCTTCCGAAATATGTCATAATCCCGTTCATCCTGAAGACCGATGGAGCGCAAAGCAACAGCATTCAAATCCGGGAAGCGGGCGCTTATCCACGAGGCGATAAAAGGAGAAAGCTGTGCATCTATCCAAATGGTCATGCCGCAATAACAGGGTGGTCAAGTTTACTTCCGGCATATTTTAAAGCAGCTTCGATGTCACCGGGTTCGAGGTCGGGTAATTCCTGCAATACCTGGTCCTGCGTTAAGCCTGTAGCAAGCAGTTCTAACACATCAATTACGCGTATGCGCATCCCACGTATACAAGGCCTGCCGCCACACTGTAATGCATCTGTAGTAATACGTTCTTTCCAATTGCTCATATACAAATATACTAATTTGCTATTATCGAAAACATTGAACGGCCGTATCAACAATGATTATTTGACTTTGCGCTACCGAATATTTTAATCCCTTTTTTACTTTTACATTTCATTAAACTATCCAATGCTTAACCGCCGTCATTTTATTAAGCTAAATGGTGTTACTGCCACCGGCCTGGCGCTCGGAGCTAAACCTTACTGGTTCGGCTCCAAAACATTCGAAAGCCGTCGTCCGAAGCCCTCCGACCGCAAATTTACCAGTAAGGCCGTTGAGACGACCATCCAATCTATAAAAGCCGTGATTAAGGACCCCGAACTTGCCTGGCTTTTTGAAAACTGTTATCCCAACACGCTCGACACCACCGTAAACTATTCGCTAAAAAACGGCCAACCCGATACCTTTGTAATTACCGGTGATATTAATGCCATGTGGCTGCGCGATTCGTCGGCACAGGTTTGGCCTTACCTGCCCTTAATAAGGGAAGACGAAGCGCTGAAATCCCTGCTGAAAGGTGTTTTGAACCGGCAGGCGCAATGTATCCTGATTGACCCATATGCCAACGCTTTTAACGAAGGGCCGACAGGCAGCGAATGGGACAGTGACGATACCACGATGAAACCCGGGCTACACGAACGAAAGTGGGAGGTCGACTCGCTTTGTTACCCCATCAGGCTGGCCTATAATTATTGGAAAACCAGCGGCGACAGCAGCTTTTTTGACGACAACTGGCAAAAAGCTGGCAAACTGATCCTTTCCACTTTCCAGGCGCAGCAGCGAAAAGATGGTCTGGGTCCCTATCATTTTCAGCGAAAGACCGAGATAGCCAGCGATACCGCGCCAAACGGCGGCTATGGAAACCCGGCAAAGCCTGTTGGCTTGATCTGCTCGGTATTCAGACCATCGGATGATGCTACGATATTCCCTTTTTTGATACCTTCCAACTATTTTGCAAAGCTTAGCCTTAGGCAACTTGCCGAAATGTACAGGACGATCGCCAATGATGCCCTTACAGCAAAGGCGTGCGAAGACCTGTCCGCCGAGGTTGGCATTGCGCTTCAGAAATATGCCACCAAACAACATCCGGTTTTCGGCGAGGTGTTGGCTTACGAAGTTGACGGTTACGGCAATCAATCGTTTATGGACGATGCCAATGTGCCCAGTCTTTTAGGGCTGCCTTACCTGGGTGCGATAGCGGCTACCGACCCGGTTTATCAAAACACCCGCAGGATGGTATTGAGCGCCGCCAACCCTTACTTTTTTAGCGGAACCGCGGCCGAAGGGATAGGAGGGCCGCACGAAGGCCTGAATTATATATGGCCGATGAGCATAATTATCCGCGCAATAACCTCAAACAATAAGCAGGAGATCGCCAAATGCCTTGCCTGGTTGAAAAACACCCATGCCGGAACCGGTTTTATGCACGAATCATTTAATAAAGACAACCCTTCGGATTTTACCCGTAAATGGTTTGCATGGGCGAATACCTTATTTGGCGAGCTAATAATAAAGGTACACCGATATTATCCGGAACTATTATGAAAGGCCGTTTCTGTCAAACATACCATGCCCTAATTAAGAGATTGGGTATTAACAACGGATATTCAACCAAAAGGCACTTTATGTTAATTATTGGCTAATTATTTTTTGACTATTAGTATCTGTTTAATACCCGCCTTAACGGGGTCGTAAATAATTGATATTATAACAGGTCAATAAATAACATATAATATATATTAATATTTCATTAACCCGCGAAATGTGGAAAAAAGACGCCTTAAACGCAATATTTTTCTTGATTAAAAATTTTTATTTTAGAAAAATCCCTTTAGATTAGCTTAACAAAACAATAAACCTCATTATTTTAAAAAGGAGTAACTGAAATGAAAAAATTTACTGAAGTAAAAGAGTTAGTCGCGTCGTTGGAAGCGGATGCCGACAAATTTTACAACAAAGGCAACAGCGCAGCTGGTACCCGCGTGCGAAAAGGCATGCAGGATTTGAAAAATCTCGCGCAGGCCATTAGACTGGAAGTGCAGGAAGCGAAGAACAAAGTGTAATAAAGATAAAGGAAGTCCTTTACTTTATTCCAATAAAAACCCGGTGTTAAAAGCGCCGGGTTTTTTATTGCGCCAGTTTCTGGGTTTCGGTGATTATTTTTCCGGCGGTTACAGCGCTCACTTGCACCAGTGGCAGCCGAACGGTATCGCCGCAGATCCCGAGTTGCTTTAAGGCCGTTTTAACCCCGGCCGGGCTGCCCTCAACAAACATAAGCCGGGTAAAATCGATCAATTGCGAATGGAGCTTTTGCGCCTGTTTGTAGCCGCCGGCGAGACAATAGCGTACCATGTCGGAGGTTTTTCGTGGCAAAGCATTGCCGGTAACCGAAATCAGCCCAACACCGCCCAATGCCATCATCGGCAGGGTGACCGGATCGTCGCCGGATATCACTAAAAAATCTTCGGGCTTATCCCGCATGATCTGGTTGATCTGGTCGAAATTACCGCCGGCCTCCTTTATGCCGATAATATTCCTGAAATCATTTGCAAGCCTCACAACGGTGTCGGCATTCACATTGCTGCCAGTGCGACTGGGGACATTGTACAAAATAATTGGCAATGGTGCGGCTTCCGCGATCGCTCTATAGTGCTGGTATATACCCTCCTGCGTAGGCTTGTTGTATTGAGGGCTTGCTGAGAGAATCGCATCATAGCCGTTAGTATCGAACTGTTTTACCTGTTCAACTATCTCGGCGGTGTTGTTACCGCCAATACCGGCAACCAGGCCAACCCGCCCGTTTACAGCATTTGCAGTGTACGACCACACTTTTTGTCGTTCCTCCGCGTTTAAGGTAGCGCTTTCACCGGTGGTTCCCAGCGAAACCAGGTATTCAACGCCCCCGTCGATCAAATGTTCTATCAGCCTGCTTAAGGCCTCATAATCAACCTGCCCGTCCGCCTGAAAAGGGGTCACCATGGCAACGCCCGTCCCGTAAAATCTGTTCATCTGTTCATCAAAAAAGGACGCTAATATAAGATTAGTTCATGGTTAGTGGTTCATGCTTCACGGACTTTTTTGTCGAAATTGGAATAAGGCAATCGCCGTCGCCTTTTAACACCAGCTCGTGCCCTGTGGATATTCGCTGCGACGCTAGAGTCGTGCCGATCATGAAATGACGTTTAGTCATAAGCAAAATTCGACTTAAGACTTTCGACTTAAGACTATTGACTTTATTTTTTCTCCGGCACCTTTGCACCTTCCTTTCTTGCTTCTGACAAACCAATCGCTATGGCCTGTTTTCTGTTGGTGACTTTTTTACCGCTGCGGCCGCTTTTTAATTTGCCTTCTTTCATTTCGCGCATGTTTTCTTCTACTTTTTCCTGCGCTTTTTCTGAATACTTTGCCATGATGTTTTTCTATAGGTAAATAATTTTTTTAGTAAGCAAAATGGTTGCCAAAATATCACCCGGTCGAGAATTTAAATACCATTTACGGAATAAAACCGGATGTTAAAATGAATATGCTTATCTTCAAACCTATAAACGCGTTTCGCGTTAATGTTACGATTATTGATTTTACCCGGCTAAACATGGCTTTAAAAAAAACAACTATCCCATTTTACGAAAAACTATCGCTGGTCCTGGTAGGGTTTATTGCCTTAGGATACCTGGTTATACTGGCGAAAAACGTTCTCGATCCGCTGGTATTCGGGTTCCTGTTTGCCATATTATTGTACCCCATAGCCACTTTTCTCGAAAAAAAGCTGCGGCTGCCGCGCGGTTTATCCGGCCTGGTCTCCATTTTACTGCTGATAGCCTTTGTCGCATGTATTTTGTTTTTGGTTGGATCGCAGATTTCCGGTTTATCAAACGATTGGCCAATGCTCAAAAGCCAGGTTAGCGAATCTGTAGATCAACTTTCGCAATGGATCCAGCACGCTTTTCACATCGATGTAACAAAGCAAATGAGTTATGTCCATAGTACCACGCAAAAGCTGATGGAATCCGGAGGCGCTGTCGCCGGCCAAACCTTCGGCGCCATTTCATCGCTGATGCTGTTTTATGCGTTTATCCTGATCTTTACATTTTTGATCCTTTTCTACCGCAGTGTGCTCATCCGGTTTATTATCTGGGTTTTCAGCGATGAATACGAAGCTATTGTACATGACATTGTCGAAAATATCCAGAGCATTTTAAGGCAATACATCCTGGGTATTCTGCTCGAAATGTTTGTGGTGGCCTGCCTGGCATGTATCGCTTTCTGGATCATCGGCATTAAGTATGCGGTGTTGCTGGGAATCATTGTAGCGTTGTTTAACCTGATACCTTATGTGGGTATTTTTACCGCCCTGCTGTTAAGCTGTCTCGTTACCTTTGCAACAGGTAACATGAAAGACGTGCTTTACGTGGGTATCAGCGTCATCGGCATCCATGCAGTCGACTCCAATTTTTTGCTGCCCACCATCGTAGGCTCAAAAGTGAAGCTGAACGCGTTGGTTTCGTTTTTGGGAATTGTTTTGGGCGAGATGATATGGGGGCTTTCCGGCATGTTTCTTTCCATCCCCATGCTGGCCATTTTTAAAATTATTTTCGACCGTGTGGACAGTCTGAAACCATGGGGTTTCCTCATGGGAAGCGGCTTACCCGTGAAAAAATCAACCATGAAACGGATGAAGCCGACCACGGCGGATAAAAATTGATGTGCAGATGTGCGGATGTGCAGATGTGCGGATATGCGGATGTGCAAATGTGGGGATGTGCAAATGTGCGGATGTGCAAATGTGCACGTGCGGATGTATAAATGTGAAGATAGCTTTCACTTTTCGGCCTACACACCCACTTCGGCTATGAACTGTGAACAAACTGCTACTGCCACTTTCCCCACTCCGGCCATAAACCATCAACTATGGGCCAACTGCTACTGCTATTGCCACATTCCTGCTCGCCTTTCCCACTCACCTTGCTGCCCAACTCCGGCTATGAACTATGATCTATGAACCATGAACTATGAGCCAACTGCTACTGCCACTGCCTCTTTTCCCACTCACAACTCCCCACTTACACCATCCGGCTTACCCTGATAAATATCGCTATTCCATAAGCCAGCAACACAACCGTATTGACTATCAGCAGCCAATTGAGTTCGGGTTCGCTGTATTTTTTTATGGCGCAGGTGATGAGCAGGAAAAGAAACGAGACGATAATTATACCCGGCAAGATCATTTCCCACTTATGCGGAAAAGCAAAATAAATGTTTTGGTATTTACTGTGATCGCCTGCAAAGAACGGCACCGATACCGCCAAGAGGAGGATGAAAAAAACACGGACTACGATTTTTGTAACAAGCTTGCTTACCTTCATTGCGGGGCAAAATAAAGCAAAATTTGCTTAATTGTCGTTCAAAATATCAATGCAGTTTTTGTTTAGCTGCCGGAGGCGATCATCCAGCGTATGGAGGCTTTGCTGATCGTTCAATTTTTGGTAAAGGCTTTTAATGATGCCAAGGGTATCGTCGCTTGGGTCGCAGGCCTGTGCTTTTTCCAGGTGCGGGAGCGCTTTCCTGGCCATCTCGAGGTAAATGTTACTTAAGCTGTCAGTTACTGTTTTGTTAGTTCCGGCTGCGTTGATCTTATCTGCAATCGCCTTTGCTCTATCGTAATAAATATAACCGATCGCGCGGTGCACCACATAATAATCCGGCACTGCGGCGGCAACTTTTTCGTAGTAGGGCAGGGCCTTGTCGGGCTGATCGCCATCCTCGTACATTTTACCCACCGAAAAATAGAAACTGATCCGCGCTTTTTCGGGCAGCTTGCCGGCGTTCGGGATGATCTTTTCCCCAAGCTCCATGACCTTATCGCCTTCGCCCTGGAACCTGGCGAGGTTAAAGTCAAGGTATTGACTGTACACCGAATCGGCCGACTGGCATTTCGCATGCACAAATGCAAAAACTGAAATGATCACTAAAACAAACCTTTTAATCATGGCCGCAAAATTTAATTTTCGTTGGGTACTGTGCCCAATGGACGGCAAAAGTCGGATTTCTTCCATTTTTCATACGCCTCCCTCATGCAGTGTCCGCAGGGCCGGTAACCGCATTGGATTGCTTCGTTTTCCGATACAAAAAATACCCGGTTTTCTGCTTTCATTCTCTTACCCGACGAACACGTTAAGTTTCCGTATATCTTCAGCTTCAGGTTGCCTGCCAATACGATCTGCTGATTCGCTATCAGCAATTTTAGCTGCCTGCTACGTTGAAACGGCTTTATACCCAATTCAGTATGTTTGATCACGCCGCGTCATGAAAAATGATGCCGAGCGTATACCGGCTTCCCTCGGTCAGCTCACTCACGCCATGCTTCATATTAACCCGGTGATAGCCTTTGGCGCCTTTGGCAGGCCTGAAGTTGGTGGTGAACAGCAGCATATCGCCCTGCCCCGGATTTAAAACAATCGCTCTTGACTGCGCCCTCGGCGTTTGTTCAATCAAAACAAATTCACCACCGGTATAATCTTCCCCGGGTCTACTCAGGAACAAAACCGCCTGCATGGGGAAATAAATGTCGCCATACAGATCCTGGTGGAGCGCGTTGTAGCCCCCCCTGGCGTATTTTAAGATCAGCGGCGTCGGGCGGTTCTGGCCATTGGCATGACAATGTTCGAGCAAACTGTCCAGGCCAGGGGGAAACTGCTTTTTAATATTTAATACATCCATCCAGTTATTGGCAACCGGCGCCAGCTGTGGATAAATGGCTTCGCGTAAATTCTGTATAATGCCCGGAAGCGGGTACTGAAAATATTTGTACTCGCCCCGGCCATATTTGTGATGCTCCATAATTATCGTCTTGCGGTAAAGTGAAGCGTCCTCATATTGAGCAATCAGTTGACGGCATTCTTCCTCCGTCAATATTTGCGGCGCCAGGCCATAACCTTTTTCATGTAGGCTGGCGGTGATGTTATGCCAATCGGCCTGCCCGATCCTGTCCTTCATATTCATCTTGTGTATTGTTATTTTAATGCCTGGCCAATGTCGTTTAGTAAAAAAGACGGTCACTTTTCGCCCATCAAATCATTTTCACATCTGCACATCTGCATATCGGCACATCGGCACATCCATTTTCCCTCAATCCGGCTGGCCTGCATTAACCTTCGCCGCCTCCCACCCAATGATTGCCGATTTACGGGTCGCACCCCAATGATATTCACCCGTTTCGCCGGTGGATTTGATCACCCGGTGGCAGGGAATTAAAAATGCTACCGGGTTATCGCCCACGGCACTGCCTACGGCCCTGCTTGCAGTTGGGTGGCGGATGGATTGTGCGACGGATGAATAGGTCGACAGTCCCCCAACCGGGATATTTAGCAATGCCTCCCAAACCTTCAGCTGGAAGCCTGTGCCCTTAAGGTGCAATTTAATGTTCGACAACTGGCCCCAATCCTTTTTAAAGATAAACAAAGCTTCCTGCTGAAAGGAATCTACCATTTGCGTATAGGCCGCATTTGGGAAACGGGAAAGCAACTGGTTGAAGGCATCCTTCCGGTCATCAGCGAAGGCCATATAACAGATCCCCTTTGGCGTGGATGCCACGATGATGTTACCGAACGGACTTTCGGCAAAGCTGTAATTGATTTGGAGCGATTTACCGCCATTTTTGTATTCGGCCGGTGTCATACCTTCAATGTTGATAAACAAGTCGTGCAGGCGTCCCGTGCCTGATAAGCCTGTTTCAAAAGCTGTATTAAACAAAGTGGCCTGGTTATTCTTGAGTATGCCTTTGGCATAGTCGAGGCTTAAGTACTGTATAAACTTTTTGGGACTTATCCCGGCCCAGTCCGTAAATAACCGCTGAAAGTGGAAAGGGCTAAGGTGTACTTTTTCCGCTACCGCGTCAAGGTTGGGCTGCTCCTTAAAATTCACTTTGATGTAATTGATCGCATCCGCAATACGCTGGTAATTGATGATCTCCTGTGTGCTCATAATCTTCTGTATAACTCAAGTTATTGTTTTCGAAACGTCAGTTGCAGCTTCTTTCGGACTTCCGGACTTTACTGACTTTCGGACTAATCTTGATACCACAAATTTACCCTGCCTTGCCGGGGCATAAAACCCGGTTCTTGCGGTATGTAATTTAACTGTTGCAGACTAACTTAAAGGGGATTTCGTTTTTTATCTTTGGCCCTTCTACGTGGGCAAACTTATGCGTAAAATCTTAATAACAGGTTTACTTTTTTGCGCTTGCTGCAGCGTTTCCCTGGCACAGAGCAGTAAGCTGGAGTTTGGAGTTGAGGGCGGTTTTAACACCTCGTATTTGCAGGATACCAATTCGGGCGCCAATAGTGATGCCGTTTATGGGGTTAACCTGGGCGTAACCGGCGATTATTATTTTTCGAGCCATTGGAGCCTCAAAGCAAAGCTGCTTTACGATCAGAAAGGCTGGGGCAACGGTTACCTTGTCGGGGCCGACGGCTCAGAGATAACCGGCATCAATTTTAAGTTAAACTACCTCACCATTCCGCTGATGGCCAGTTTTCACTTTGGCCACACACGCAATTTTTATATCGACTTCGGGCCTTATGTTGGCGCACTGCTTAGCGCCAGCGATAATAATGGCGATAGCGGTGTAAAGTCAAATTTTAACAGTTCCGATTTTGGCTTCGATTTTGGCATCGGTTGGAAATATCCGATCTCAAAATCGGTGAAATTTTTTGTCGAAGGAGAAGCGCAGGCCGGCGCGGTCAATATTTTCAACCCAAACAACGGATCGTCCTTCGAGGGTGAGCGGTCCAGCCTGAACGTGGGCTTTGATTTCCCGATGGGTAAGTGATTTTCACCTTTCACCTTTCACCACTCCCTACTCATCTGCCTGCTCAATTCCGGCCATGAACCATGAACCATCAACTATGAACAAACTGCTACTGCCACTGCCACTCACCCTTCGCCCTTCAACTCTCATAAAAGGCGCTTCCCCATCCTGACAATCTCCCATTCCACACCATCAGGCAGCACCGTATCTATACGTTCCGTTTCTTTATAGCCCATGGCAGCATACAGCGGAACTCCGGGCAAGGTGGCGCCCATTTCCATCCTGGTAAATCCATCTGCTTTGGCTGCCGCTTCGCAAATAGCTATGAGCTGCCTGCCAATACCTTTCCGTGCATGGTCGGGATGAACAAAAAAAGCCCTGATCCGCGCGGCATCTATAGCCGGATCAAGTAAGGGGTCCTCTTTTTCTTTACGCTGATCGCCGCCATAAAGGGTGTTTCGCCTGCTCCAGCCGCCGCAGGCAGCCGTTTCGCCGGCGATTTCGGCTACGTAATAAGTGCCATCGATGACGAGTTGTGTATCCACGCCGAAAACATATTTAATGGCGCTTTCCGTCTGTGCCGGTGTGTAAAAGCCCTCGCTTAAGGTGCGGGCCGACGTGGCAATAAGCTGATTTAATTGCGGTATATCGTTGAAAGTAGCGAGGCGGGTTGTGATCTGCATGCAAAGGAAATTATTTGCAAATTAAGTAAATACCCATCAATTTGATTCGACCAGGATGGCTGAAGTGAAAAAATACCCCAGGCACCGTCAGGCCTGGTAGATCTTTGTTTTGCTTAGGTTGCCCTTTCTATCCCATGTCTTCCATTCGCCTGTTTTTTTCTCGCCGATATATTCCCCTGAATCGAACAACGCGCCTGTGGCATGATAGCGCTCCCAAACGCCGCAGCGTTCCCCCTGGTTAAAATGGCCCGTTTCCATTAGGATCCCGTTTTCGCGGTACCATTTCCAGTGGCTATGCATCCGGCCTTTTAAATAAATCCCGATTGCCTTCAATGTGCCGTTTTTATGGAAATACTTCCATTCTCCGCTTCTACTGCCGTGGATGTATTCCCCCTCAGCGCTTAGAACGCCGTTTTTGTGAAATTCCCTGATGATACCGTTCAGCAACTGCCCCCCGGCATCGCGTTTATAGCTCATGCAGCTTTTAACGTAAACATTGCCTAACAGTTTTACAGTTGCAGGATGTGAACTTTTCGATCTTAGTGTAAGGGATTATAGCTTAACTGCCACGAAACGCCGTACCTGTCATTAATCCAGGCGTATTTTTTGCTGAAAGGATAGGAGCCCAGTGGCATCAATATCGCCCCGTCCACAGATAATGCCCTAAAGAACTTGTCTGTTTCGGCTTCTGAATCACAGGCGACATACAGCGACATCGCAGCGGTAAAAGTAAATTGGTGCTTAACCCCGCTGTCAATACACACAAACTCCTGCCCGTTCAGGCTGAATTTGGCGTGCATCACCGTACCCTCCGTACCTGCCTCGCCGGCTTTATAGCGTATGATATGCTCCACCTTTGAATTTTCAAATAATGAAACATAAAAGTTCATCGCTTCTTCGGCATTGCCTTCGAATAGGAGGAAATTGGTGATCTTTTGCATGTCAGTGGCTTTGATAAAATTGTTCCCTTATCTCGATTAAAAGGTTCTCCGACTTTTTCACGTCAGGCTTTTCGGGAAGCGTCGACTTTTCATAAAGATCTTTTATCCGGGTCATTTTTTCTTCGACCATGTTCATCAAGTCGTCAAAATCAAATTCACCGGCTCTTATCTTCAATAGAAAATCTCTGTCCTCGCGATGAACGATCACCTTTTGGTGTAGCGCAATTTCTTCGGCCATATTTAACAACCGGAAAGTTTGCATCATATTTTTGGCATCATAACTTTTACCGTGTGAGAGCGTCCCTTCATACCGTGCCTGGTTACGTTTGGCCTCCCATTCCCTATATTCCTTAAATTCGCGACAGTAGGTCGAATAGCCATCTTTATTAAAGTTGATCGTAGCTACTGGCTCCATACTTTTCAGAATCGGACTCACCTGCACATCATCGGCTTCGCTCCCTGAAATAATTCCCTTCAATTGAACATTTTGATCTGTCCCGGGATGGTAAAGCAAATAAACATCCCTGAAATGTTCAAGTTTAGCAAGTCCGCAGTCTTGTTGTGAATAACTGTGTTCTTTTAGCCATTCGTTTAAAGTGATACTCCCGTTTTTATGAACGACATAGCAAAAGTCAAGCGGCGACTTACGCCGCCCTTCCATCGGTTTGTTAATCTTTTTGTTTAGGCCCCGGGCTTTTTTTATTTGTGTTTGCGCATATCCGGCAAATGTTTCAAAACAGAGTTTGGATAGAAAATCGTTTCCATCTATCAAATCCATTAACGGGTGTTTGAACAGTACATATTGCCGCGGGGTATTTAACAGCTCGAGGATATTCGGATTGTTTTTTGTCAAAAGCTCAAGAAAACGTTTGATCTCAAAGTAAACTTCATCATTTTTTTCGGACGAGACTTGTTCGGTAAAGTTAAAACCAAACAACTCTTTTTTTGGCAAGATGAAAATCCCCTTTTTATCTACGTCGGAGCCGGGCAAGCTCAAATTATAGGCCTGGCTGCCGCTAATGCAATCCAACAGGACAAACTCCCTTTTGTTAAGCAGTTCGATATACGTCATGCTATATATTTTCTGAATATCTCGTTAAGTTCATCCGGTTGGCGACGCGTTGCAGGTATTTCTGCTATAGCCTGCCGGCAGTCTGATAAGGTGATTTCCAGCCAACTGTTTATTATTGGGTTTCGGACCATCAACATTTTTTCGTCGCTTACCGATTTTATTTTTAACAAGTCATCTATTGTCGCTTGAAGATCCTTATCAGTTTCGATTTCCCTTAGTCTACCAAACTCCATTGGCGGGACAGTCTGTTTTTGGACGATCCATTTACAGGCGAGTGTAGAACGCAAAGCGTAAAAGCAACGTTTAATTTTTACCCGGTCATGTTGCAGATCCTCGTTGAGCGTATTGAGTGCCATTGACAGATAATGATTTCCGCCTGCCCTCAATGAAAAATAGTTGGTCATTAACTGTTTCATCTTTCCTGCAAAACCAACATCGTCCACATATACAATGGGCGACTGTAGCCATTCGTATAGTGGTCCGTTTGATTTTAAAAACAGTTTTAGTGCTTTGCGAACATCCCATCCACCTATATCTAACACCTCGTTAACTGGCAGATCGATGGTGTCGCTTTTCTCCGTGATATTCAAGTAGTCATTTACCTGCCTGGCATAGATAAAACGCACGTCGAAATCACTATCGGGTGAGGGGAATCCCCAGGCCCTGCTCCCCGATTCACAAGCGTAAAGGACATGTACCTTTTCCTGTTGTTCAATCTCCTTCAATTTACTTTTTATAATATCAAGCATCCCGCAATTTACGATTTTACCATTTACAACCCACCGCCGACCGAAGTTGATAAATAGTCTTTCCCATATCTCAATACCCTGGCTGTTCAATTCTGGAAGGCCGGAATTATGGAGATAAAAAATCCGAAATCGTAATTCGTAAATCCGAAATCCGAAATCCGAATTTCTCATATCTCATATCTCACATCTCAAATCTAAATTCTATCTTTGCCCATGCAAGAAAAAATCCTGATTCTTGACTTCGGCTCACAATTTACCCAATTGATAGCGCGCCGTGTCAGGGAGCTCAACATCTACTGCGAGATCCATCCATTCAATCATTTTCCTGAAGTCGACAGCACCGTAAAAGGTATCATCCTTTCGGGCAGTCCGTATTCCGTAAGGCAGGACGACGCCCCCGGCTTCGACTTTAATAAATACCACGGTACCCTGCCGATATTGGGTGTGTGCTACGGTGCGCAGCATATTGCGCATTTTAACGGCGGTGAGGTTCTACCCTCAAGCACGCGTGAATACGGGCGGGCTAACCTCCAATACATTGACGACCAAACTCCGCTGTTTAAGCTGATAGAGCCAGGATCACAGGTGTGGATGTCGCACGCCGACACCATTGCCGGCATCCGCGAAGATTTTGAGATCATTGCCAGCACCGATACGGTTAAGGTTGCAGCATTTCATGTGAATGGCACGAAGACCTATGGCATACAGTTTCACCCCGAGGTTACCCACACTTCGGATGGAAAACAATTGCTGTTTAACTTTTTGGTGGACATATGCGGCTGCAAACAGGATTGGACACCTGATTCCTTCATAGAAACCACCATCGCCGCGCTTCGCGAAAAGATAGGTGATGGTAAAGTGGTATTAGGCCTTTCGGGCGGCGTGGATTCATCGGTTGCGGCGGTTTTGCTGCATCATGCTATCGGCAAAAACCTGCATTGTATATTTGTCGACAACGGCCTGTTGCGCAAGGACGAATACCAGTCAGTGCTGGATTCCTACGAGCACATGGGCTTAAACATAAAAGGTATCGACGCCAAACAGCGTTTTTACGATGCTCTTGCCGGTTTAACCGACCCCGAAAAGAAACGCAAGGCGATAGGCCGGGTATTTATAGAGGTGTTTGACGACGCCGCGCATGAAGTGCAGGATGTAAAATGGCTTGGCCAGGGAACGATTTACCCCGATGTGATCGAGTCAGTATCGGTAAAAGGCCCGTCGGCGACGATCAAGTCGCACCACAACGTAGGCGGATTACCCGATTTTATGAAACTGAAGGTAGTTGAACCCTTAAATACCTTGTTTAAAGATGAAGTGAGGCGCGTGGGCAAGGCGCTGGGCATCGATCCGAATATTTTAGGCCGTCACCCGTTCCCCGGTCCGGGGCTGGCTATCAGGATATTGGGTGAGGTTACCCCGCAAAAAGTGCAGATATTACAGGAGGCAGATGCGATTTATATCAACAATTTGCGTGCTGCCGGTGTTTATGATAAGGTTTGGCAGGCAGGAGCCATTTACCTGCCGGTGCAATCGGTAGGGGTGATGGGAGATGAGCGCACTTATGAAAATGTGGTATGCCTCCGCGCAGTGGAATCGCACGACGGGATGACCGCCGATTGGTGCCACCTGCCATACAACCTGCTGGCTAAGATCAGCAACGAGATCATTAACAATGTAAAGGGAATTAACCGGGTAGTATATGATATCAGCTCAAAACCGCCTGCTACCATTGAGTGGGAATAGGTGGTTCATTCTTTTCGCTGTTTCTTTTTTGTTTGCTGCCTGTTCGCCTAAAATAAGGCCGGTGGCAACCGTGCGACCGCCTCAGCCCGCTGCGCCCGTGGTTAAAACACAGCCTGCAAATGCAAATAAGCCCGTTAAGCCCGCCGCGCCGAAGGAATATTCGATCGCCATGTTGTTACCCTTTGGGCTGGATCACCTGGCGCCTGGTGAGACGTATACCTCGGAAAGCTTGAGAGAGGCCGATATTTCCCTTGCTTATTACCGCGGTTTCAAAATGGGTCTCGATTCGCTTACCTCGCAGGGTTATAACTACAAACTGCAGATCTACGATACCAGGGGCGACAAAGCCATGACGCATAGCCTGGCATTCAAC
>Ga0302306_10000843_pt1 | contig 17692 bp, 13 predicted proteins | sample III_Palsa_E3_1_FD_198761 | JGI IMG/M metagenome (GOLD analysis project Ga0302306, IMG submission 198761) | Peat permafrost microbial communities from Stordalen Mire near Abisko, Sweden - III_Palsa_E3_1 | ecosystem: Environmental > Terrestrial > Soil > Palsa > Peat permafrost | place: Sweden...
AAGTTATCTTCTTCGTCTATCGCCATACCATCGGGCGATCCTTTTTCGCCTGCGGTATCTATCAAAATACATTTGTTGCTGATTGCCCCTTTTTCCAAATCAAAATCATAGCAGAAAATTTTCTTCATCATACTATCCACCACAAACATTTTCTTATTTCGCTTATCCCAGGCTATGCCGTTTGGTAAAGTAAAAGCCACATCCATTTTTTCGTAGCTTAAATCCGCATTTATCTTATATAACGCTCCTTCACCATTTTCTGCGGAATTATTCATGGTGCCGATCCAAAGCCTGTTATTTGCGTCGCATTTGCCGTCGTTCAGCCGGTTATCCGGTTTGTTTTCCTGTATAATTACCTCTTTGAATAGGTGGTTTTTATCCGGATCGTAGATACAGATACGTTTATTCACGGCAACTATCAAATTGTTCCTACTGGTAGGGATAGCTACCATTACAGTTTCGGCTATTTTTGTCGCGGAGTATTTTTTTGACGTTAAATGAAAACGGCAAACAAGGCCCTCATTGTAATCAACCCACATTAATTCTCCAGCTTTATGATTCCACACAGGCCCTTCGCCCAAACTGTTCCGGCAATCCGCCAAAATCGAAGCTGTTTGCATAACTCATTCGTATTTTTCTTGACTCTTGGTTCTTGGCTCCTGATTCTTGACTCCTGGTTCTGGATACTTACCCTATTTTCACCTACCTGCGACTGCCACTTCCCTCTTGATTCCCGACTATTGATTCTTGATACCTAACCTATTTTCACCTACCTGCTACTGCCACTTCCTTCTTGATTCTCCCCTCTTGCTTCCTGACGCTAACTCAGCCCAACTGAACACCTATTCCTCCATCAATCCGATAAAATTGACCGGTCATAAATTTGCCCTTGTCGCTTGCTGCAAATAACATAAAATCGGCGATTTCCCCGGGTTTGGCGATGCGTTTAAGCAGGTGAATGTTTTCGGTTTCACTGATCACTTTTTTGGTGTCAGCATAACCGTCTATCGTGGTTTCCAGCATAGGAGTCATTACCGCCCCGGGACAAATGGCGACGCATCTTAAGTGAGGAGCATAATCCACAGCCAGGCTTTTAGTGAGGCCAAGAATAGCGGCTTTCGATGTTGCATAAGCAGCTACCCTTTTCTGAGTTATAAGTGCCTGCACACTGCTCAAATTGATGATAACCGCATTTTCACTTTGCTCCATTAATGGAATAGCTAATTTTGAACAAAAGAACATGCTTTTTACATTAACATTCATAGTCAAATCCCAAAGATCTTCTGATGTCTCGGTTACTGTCCCATATGTTTGTATCCCTGCATTGTTTATCAATATATCAATGCCTCCAAATGTTTCCTTTATTTTTTCAAATACACTTTCCAATTGATCAATGCTGCACACATCACACTGATAATAGTGATAACGGGACGACCCACCGGACGTTTTTCCGCTTTGTTCATCTTTGTCAAGAATAATAACAGTAGCACCCTCTTCCAGTAACTTGTCTGCTGCGGCTTTTCCGATGCCTTTGGCACCGCCGGTAATGATTGCTGTTTTATTAATAAACTGCATGACCAAAATTTATAAAAATTACGAAAATAAAATAATGCTAAACTTGGTTATTGGGTCAACGAAACTAACATAATTTCACTTTTAAAGCCTGTTTAAAAATGTATGAATTACTATTATTATTATGATTGTTTGGCGTAGAGACGCAATATTTTGCGTCTCGGATCCCTAATTTGTTTGCGAAATATATCCTAAACGATATCATTTGTCTCCGAGACGCAATATTTTGCGTCTCTACAATTTTTTTTGAATCATTTCTAAACAGGCTTTTATAATTTGAAATTAGTTTAATATTGGGCCAAAGAAAGATTTAAAATCGATAAAAAAGCATCTTAGCAAAAATTATCTTTCGCTGAGGTCAACACATCATACTTTTCTGCCACCACTTCCTTTTTGTTTAAATGGGGACGATGGATAAATTCGGTATTTTAAAAAAGATTATAAATTAAAAACTAAGATAAGGTAAAATGAAACTAGGATTGGGACTATACCGCCATATGCTTACCAGTGACAACTTTAATTTTGCCAGGCAATGTGGCTGTACACATCTTGTTGTCCATCTTGTTGATTATTTCAATAAAGGCAATTATACAACCAGGAATGATCAACCAATTGGAAATCAGGATGGATGGGGTTATGCCGGGAACTCGAAACCTCTTTGGGAGCTGGATTCACTGCTGGCATTAAAAAAGGAAATTAATAAAGCCGGGCTTGAATTAGAAGCTATTGAAAACTTCGATCCCGCCGATTGGTATGATATTTTGCTGGATGGCCCTGATAAAAAGAATCAGATCGAAGAAATTAAAAGGTATATACGAAACCTGGGTATGGCAGGTATTCCAATTATGGGATACAATTTCAGTCTGGCTGGTGTTTGTAGCAGGATGTCTGGCAATTTTGCCAGGGGAGGCGCCGTATCTGTAGGAATGGATGAGACGGATCAGCGCCCGATTCCTAACGGAATGGTCTGGAATATGCGATATGACACAGAAGACGCCAAAGGAACCATAAAAAATGTTTCACGGGAGGAACTGTGGCAAAGGCTTGAGTACTTTCTCAATGAAATTATCCCGGTTGCGGAAGAAGCCGGAGTCACGCTTGCTGCACATCCCGACGATCCCCCTATGCCTGTATTGAGGGATACGCCGAGGCTGATTTACCAGCCGCAGCTATATTCAAAGTTGTTGAACTTAAACCCCAGTAAAAATAACGCATTGGAGTTCTGTCTCGGTTCCATCGCCGAAATGACGGAGGGTGATGTTTATGAAGCAACCGCGCAATATGCTGATCACATAGGTTATATTCATTTTAGAAATGTGAAGGGAAAAGTCCCCCACTATAAAGAAGTTTTTTTGGATGAAGGGGATATTGATATGATCAGGATTTTAAAAATATTAAAAGAGAAGGATTTTAAAGGAGTCTTAATTCCGGATCATACGCCGCAGATGAGCTGTGAAGGTTCGTGGTATGCAGGTATGGCCTATGCCTTAGGGTACATTAACGCTGCTTTGAAGTTGGTGTGATCTTGTAGGATTCCCGCGAGGCAGGAGAGCGAATTTCTATTCACTCATTCAATATCCGGTCGGAGGTCGGCTTTTCGGGTATCCCAGCCACCATCCGGTAAGAAAAGCCTTTCAATCGAAAGGCTTTTCTTATTTAGAGCATTGCTTTATACGTAATTCGTATTAATAACTCACCCGCATTAATAAAAACAATAATTTCTTGCATTTTTAAATTTTTTTTCTATAGGATTAAAACATTTTCTATTCAATTATATTTTAAGATATTGAATATCCATTACACTAAACACTTTCGTAAGGATTAGAAATATTAATTATATAAAACTATGAAAACTTTTACTTCACGCGCTGTCTTAATTGCAGGTATCCTTATCTCAGGCCTGTACAGCTGCAAAAAACTGGCGCCGCTTCCTGCGGGTCCGTCAAGCACCTCACCAACAAATACAACCAATCCAATAACCGCAAAAGCACAATGTGATTATGACGTTAACGATACCACTTATACCAATCATGGCTGGACCGAATCATTCGACGAAGAATTTACAGGTAACCTATCCAATTGGAGTGTAAACACCGGCGCCGTTGAAAATGAACTTGAATATTATGAAGCAGCCAACGCCCAGGTGGTAAACGGAGCCCTGCAGCTCTCAGTGCAACAACAAACAGTGAACGGCACATCGTATAATGGCAAACCGCAAACGTTCAATTTCACCTCAGGGTCAATTTCGGGTAATCAAACTTTTTCGGCCAACTCCACCACGCCAAAGGTGATGATAGAAGCAAGGATAAAAGTTGCGGGAGGATATGGCGTTACATCTATTTTTAATGCTTTCGGCGCTAACTGGCCCACGAACGGCCAGATCAATTTTCTCCAGGTGGAAGGAAATAATACCACGCAGTATGTAACAAATTATTTTTATGGAACCCAGGCGGGGCAAAACCTGGTGCAAAATGCCATTTACTATAACCCTACTACGGAAGATCTTTCCGCCTGCTACCATGTTTATGCTACAGAATGGACTCAAAATTCGCTTAATTATTATCTCGACGGGCAACTGGTGCAAACCCAGACCGGCGGCGGCGAAATTCCGGGCCTTTTTGGTAAATCGGAATACCTTTCCTTAACCTTGCCAATCGGTGGTTTATACTATCAAAATCTTAATGCGGCGAACATTCAAGCCAGCACGATGTATGTAGACTACGTAAAGGTTTTTACCTCTAATTAGGAGCTATTTTATAAGTAATATTTTGTTACAAGGCCATAGCCTTAAACCAGCCAATAGCTAACAACAAACCCCGGCCGATGACCGGGGTTTGTTGTTCATATAAGCGTTTAATGTAATGTCATGTCAATCATGAAATAACGTTGAATTCCGGGTCGAAATACCAAAATCCCAAGTCAACAGGATTCAAAATTCAACTTACGCATTATGACTAAAACCTATTTTCTTAACTACAGCGCTAATTAAGCCAATTCGGATGTAAAATTATTTAGCCCTTCAATTAATTACGCTTAATTTGACAAAAAGTTTTCTTATATTTGAGGAAGGAGATCATTATAAAATAAATCTTTGATTAATTAATTTAACAGCAACAATAATGCACACATTTCCGTAATGAGTGCAAACAAGACAATGCATTCAATCGGAAAAAAAATCAAATCCCTTCGCCAGCAAAAGGGTTGGTCGCAAAGCGACATTGCGGATCGGTTAGGCATCTCTATACCCGCGTTTTCAAAAATCGAATCTGACATCACCGACAGAATAAATCGGATCGATCTCAAAAGTCGACGTGCTTAACTGGTCTAAAAAGTTGTTTACGTGATTTTGGTAAGCACTGATGACTTCATTATTTAATGTGTCGAGTCTCATTCTTTCACTAACAGTTGAAAAGTCGCGCGGTTGGGTGCTAAAAATGATATACTGCACTTTTGCCGAATCCAGCATATAGGTGATTTTTTGATAATTACTCATAATCTCAGTGTAGCTATAGCCGTCTGCAATATCGTTGGTTGGTAAACTGATCATTACCAGGGCCGGTTTATACGAAAGTGCTTTGGTGATATTATTTGCCGTGTCCGGTGCCGGCCGGTAAGCAGGAACGCTAAATCCATTGGGCATTATATTGTAGGTGGTATAGTCTTCGACGGCTAAATTGTAAAATATTGCTTTTGTGCCATTGGCATTAACAGTTGATTGCACCACATTGACCCAGGCCGAATCAATCGGAGCAGCGCCGACGCCGGCAGCCGTTGACGATCCCAATATAACGATGACAGGTGTGCTTTTACTTTTTTGTACTCCCGGACCCGGCGTTTGTTGGATATCCTTCTTACAGCTTGTTAGCCAAAAGCCAATCGACACCAAAATGCAAAAGTTAAGTATTTTCATATAAATGGAAAAAAAGATAAATTATGGGTTAATTTAATGTCGGCTATTCTTTTGTTTTGCCATTTAGTGTATAGTTATTTAGTCAAGTGTAATTTGCTCAACAACTAAAAACACATTACAAAAGCTATGGTGCACCTAAAAAGACATAAACCAAAAATGCCTGCCCATGAGTTTAATGAATAATCAAAGCAGATGCCATTTTTGGCAACGCTTGCTGTTTTGGGAAGTTCAGGTTTTTAATGGTAGAATATGCCGACAGGCATCAGGGAGACGGGCATAGGAAAGCACGAGCCTTCAGCGACATTGGCTAGCCAACGTGATCATCCGTTGCATACTAAAAAAGAAAACTTTGCCGCGCGTCAATTCATGCAGAGCTGGCCACTGCCTGGGAATGCACGATTACTTCAAAGGGAATAAAGAACTCAAAACTGGTTCCTTTAAATCAAAGATTTTTCAATCCTCCGCTCGGAAAACTCCTCACAACTATCCCTTCCCGAAAGGTAAAGTTGATGACAATTACAAAAACCATCCCTGTCCCGCACCGACGCAAACCCCGAACTCATCACCGTGAGCCCGGGGTAAACCTCCTCGATCAGCGCCGGATCATTTTGGAAATGAACGCACTGCTGGCAGCTTGGCCCGGAATTACCCAGTTGAATCGATTTAAAAATATTCATGCCTCAATGCGTCACGATGGTCGACCAGTAATGCGCAAAAACGATCACCGACAGAAAATACCCCAAAGCTACGTTTACAACAACCCCGGCTGTGAACGCGACAAAGGGTTTAAAACCTGCTTTTGCAAATTCGCGGAACCGCGTGGTAAGCCCGATACTTAAGAAGCTAAAGGTAAACACCCACGTCCGCAATGCGGTGATAGGCAGAATGAGGGAGGGTTTCACCAATTTATTGTAATCACCCAGCGTGTGAGCATGGATAATCAGTGTTGTAAGTACAGAAGCGATGAGGAACCCGATGACGAATTTGGGAAAGCGCCACCATATCTGCCCTACCTGCACTTTTGACTTGGTTTCTGTTCGTTCCCAAACCGTCACGGCAATGAGCGCGAGTACAAATGACCAGATACCGATCCAGATATCCCGCCCGATTACTTTGATCAGGGTATACGATGCAAGCGCCTGCTCTGCCGTCCCTGCAATGCCTGTATGAGCTCCGGCCAACCCGCCATAGGATTGGGCAGCGGCCAGGCCTGCTGCGTCGGCAAACTCCGACGTTCCGATCCAGGCGCCGGCTACTCCCGTCGGCAGATGTATCGTGCGCGACACAAGCGGCAGGGCAAAGATCAGGACAATGGCCCACACAACCACAAGACTTATCGCGATTGGCGGATGCTCCTTTTTGGCCCGTACGGCTCCTGCAACAGCAATCGACGCTGAAACGCCGCAAACAGCCCCGCCCGCACCTAGTACCGCCGCAAACCTTTGATCCAAACCCAGCTTGCGGGCAGTAAAGAAGATGACCAAAAAGGTAACTATGGAAACAATGGAAGCCTGCAAAATAGCCACCGGCCCGGCCCAGATAATCAGTGTGAAAGGCAATGTGGCGCCAAGCAGCACGATGCCCAGCTTTATATAAAACTCCACCCGGAAACCGGCATCCAGCCAGCGGGGCAGTCCGATCACGTTTGAAATGATCAGCCCTACCACAAGCGCCACGAGCGGGGGCTCCAGGTTATAACGGTTGGCCTGGTCCCAGCTGCCAACGGCGTAGATGATGGTAGAAAGTATAAACAGGAAAATAAAAGCCGTGATAAACTGTTTTGGCTTTTGCCCGATAAAAGAGACCACGATGCTGAAAAGCACCAGGAAGGCGGCTAACAAAGCGAGATATTTAACCCCGTTTTTTGAAAATTGCGTGGCCAGCTGCGACAAAGTCGACCATTTAGCCGGCGCTACCGCGATCCAGGAGATGCTGGAGCCCGAAAGATAAAGCACATAGGCCACGATCAAAATGCCCAGCCCGAGCCAGACCGCCCACCAGTCTTCCTTCGCCCAAAATTCCTGCCAGCCAGAGGGCTGTTTTTCACTTGTTGTTTGTGTAGTAGTTGTCGACATATCAGTTAATTGTTTTAAAGATTTATTTAGTTGTAAAGCGAAAATAAGTAAATATATTTAGTCTACAAAATTAGTAGACTTTAAATTTAAGAAGAGAACAAATTTGATTTGTACTGCCCCTGTTCGTGCCGCGATAAAATTTTTGCCATAAACTTTAATTTAAAATTGTCTTTGATTCACCATGATTAGGTTTATTAATTTATTACTTCCAATTCTCCGGCTTAAACAACACGTTGCCGTCAGTTCTTACCTGCCAGGCAGTTACCGGGTTCATGTGATACCCGCCTAAATCTGTACCCCGCGCTTCCGCCAATTGCTTTAAGGTCGGCTGCGTGTATCCCGTCTCGTCAACAGCTCTGCTTAAAATCTCTGTGCCGTCCCCATTCCACTGCCACAAGTACCTGAACCAGGTATGGGCCTTCGCCAACACGGGTTGCTGTAGTTGAGCGGGGGCCCAGGTTTTGCCTGCATCGGTGCTCACTTCTACTGTTATAATTTTTCCTCTTCCGCTCCAGGCTATACCCCTTATCTCAATCCATCCCCGTTCTACTTTTTGAGGAAAGGATGGGAAGGTTATGATGGACCGTGCGTCCAGCTCAAAACTGAACATCCTGATCTTATCCTTAACCGGATAGGTGTATTTGGATGTTTCCTCCCGCGTCATAAAAGGCTGATCGGATATTTCAATGCGTCTTATCCATTTTACGTTAGTATTCCCCTCCCAGCCCGGTATCAGCAAACGCGCGGGGTACCCCTGTTCGGGCCGCAATGCCTCTCCATTTTGCCCATAGGCAATAATAGCTTCATCCCACCCTTTCCTGGGGATGCTCCTTGTCATTAGCGAGGCATCCGATCCCTCTGCAAGAAACCAGGACCCGTTATCGCTTACACCAACCTCCCGTAATAAGGTAGACAGCATAACACCGGTCCATTCGCTTTGGCTTGTTAGGCCAAGTATATCCTGCGGGGTCATTTCTTCCTTGCCTGTCCTGAAATTGCCTGCGCATTCTAAAAAGCAGATCCTGGTAAATGATGGGAACTTTTTAAGATCAGCCAGGGTAAACTTCATCGGCCTGTTAACCATCCCATGGATGAGCAATTCGTACTTACCCGGGTCGATGCTTGCTACTCCGGCATGGTGTCGTTCAAAATGCAGATCTGAGGGCGTTATGGTACTGTATAAATCCTGTAAAGGAGTGCGCGATGATATATCTGATGGCTTACGCACCGGATGCTCAAATGGCGAACGCTTGCCAAGTACGCTCGGTCCCGGGCCAATCATTTTTGTGGGATCGTTAACCGGGCCAACCGGAACACCGGCCTGTATGTATTTACCAAAGGAAGAGCTGACAGGGATGATGGCAGCAGCCAGGGCCCCGCCTAATAAAGTCCGGCGGCTTATGCGCCCTGTTACATTCTCCAATTTGGTTTTTTTATTTTCCTCCATCACTCCTTATCATTTAACTTCAGCACCGCCCTTACGGTCATCAATCACAAAAAGCTTTTTTGCAGGCATAATCACACGTGGCAGAGTTTGTGCATTTAATATGGCATCGGGCTTTATAATCTGGTTGGCGCTTAGCAAAAATGCCGTTAAGCTAAAAACTTCATCATTTGTTAGCGATCCGGGGAGGTTATACGGCATGGTGCGCCTCATATAATCAAATAATGTTGTGGCGTAGGGCCAGTAGTTGCCAATCGTTTTAGGCTTGCTTTTAAATGATGTGTCACTCACCAGGGCGGGGCCGGCTAATTTAATGCCGGGTGTTTCCCTGCCATTCTCACCATGACAAGCCACACATTTTATAGCATATATCGCCTTGCCCTGGGCCACATCTCCTTCACCGGGCGGTAACCCTTTACCGTCGGGCCGTATAGCTATATCCCAGAGAGATATTTCGGCAGCGGTTGCTGTACGGCCAAAACCGAAGGTCGCGGGCCACTTATTGGTATCTGGCATAGCCCGCTGCCGGCGGTTAACAACGCTGTTGCCCTGCAAAGCCATTAGCGTTATCGCCATCATCCCGCAAATGATCACCATAATAAAACGAACAGGCGCACCTGACATCGTTTTTTTCATTTCAATTGAGTTTAACATTTATGTTAAATATATCCTTCAAGGCGCGTTTTGCCGCGTGATAGCCGCACATTCCGTGTACACCACCACCCGGAGGTGTGGAAGAAGAACAGATATAGATACCTTTTGCGGATGTGCGGTAGGGTGAGCGGCGTAAAGCCGGCCGGGTAAATAGCTGTCCCAGGTTAATAATGCCGCCGTTAATATCCCCGCCGATATAATTAGGATTATAATTCTCCAGTTGCCTGGCGTTCATGGTGCTTTTACCAATGATGCGTTCCCGAAAACCGGGAGCAAAGCGCTCCACCTGTTTTTCTATCGCTTCCGTCATGTCTTTAAATGAACCATTAGGCACATGGCAATAAGCCCAGGCTGTATGTTTTCCTTTTGGCGCCCGCGATGGATCAAACAAGCTTTGCTGGGCCAGCAATACAAAGGGCTTTTCAGGATGAAGTCCGGCAGCCGTTAACCGTTCGCTTTCTGCGATCTCCTGCAGGGTGCCACCTATGTGAACGGTACCGGCATGTTTAATTTCTTCTGCTCTAAATGGTATGGGGCCATCAAGGGCCCAGTCAACCTTAAATACGCCCATCCCATAACGGTACCGCTCTATTTGCCATTGATAAATTGATGAAAATTTATGGCCCGCTATGATCAGGAGCTGCTTAGGGGTAACATCAAAAAGTACCGCGCGCGCCGATGGCAACTGGTCCAGTGATGAAATATACCTGTTGGTTTCAATTTTACCTCCCAGGAACGCAAAGTACAAAGCCAAAGCATCGGAGATTTTTTTTGAACCGCCTTTTGGTATGGGCCAGCCCTTTATGTGCCCGTTTGCCATTAAAACAAGGGCTATTGCTGAAGTTGCCATATTGTTTAACGGCTGGATACTATGGGCAGCCATCCCCGCAAACAGCCCTTTTCCTTTTTCTGTATTAAACCGCCTGGCAAGCAATGTAGCAGGCGCAAGGGCATTAAGCCCGAACCGGGCCATTGCATACGGGTTTTTTGGGAAATGCAATGGGGCCAGTACATCTGCGGCTATATCCGGCCAGCTCTTTACCAGCGGCTGTACAAGTTTTAAATAGGCGTTTTTATCCTTTCCCAATAATTCAGCGGTTTCAAAAACCGATTTTTTAAGTATAGCAGCGCTACCGTCATCAAAAGGATGTGCTGCCGCCACCTCCGGATAAATATACTCCAGACCGTATTCGCCAAGGGGAAGCGTTTCAAAAAACGGCGAGGCCACTGCCATAGGATGAACTGCCGAACATACGTCATGCAAAAAACCCGGCAGCGTTAGCTCTTCTGTACGCAAGCCGCCACCAATTTTATCTTTCCCTTCCATCAGTAAAACAGAAAGTCCGTTTTGCTGTAATAATATGGCGGCGGCAAGACCGTTCGGCCCCGAGCCTACCACCACTGCATCATAATCAAAACTTCCTGTTTTTTTCATAAGCCCCCTAATATTTACCAGCGTTAAGCGTGCTTGCCGGTAACGTATATTTCCTGTTATACCTGTCTAACACTACATAAATCGAGTCCTTTTTTTCGTTGATGCCCGAAAGGATCACCCTTGATCCATCTGTGGTGCTATATTGAAGGACCATGCGGTTCCGTTTAGGCTCAGGTATTTTTGCAGCAAACTCCCTGTCCCTCCTGGCTGACCAGGCATGTTCGTCTATCATCTTCTTTTCATCGCCGATGTGCTGCAGGGCAGTTTTACTGATCCAGTTATCCGCCGTTTTTTTGTCATTATTTGAACGATTACGTCCGCCCGCTCCCCTGGCGCCCCTGTTTCCTCTTAATGCAATAGCATTTTTATCCTGCAGGTAAAGCACCTTATCAATCGTATCTGCGTAATAATGAAATGCGCGTTGGCCGCCGGCCACGCCAGTGATCTCAAATGTCCGTTGAATATCCTTCATCGGGCTGCCGCCGCCGTTGGAAGGGTCTATCAATACCGGATGGTTTACTTTAAATGTTAAAGTGGTCCAGTTCTCGAAGGTTGCTTCCTGCCATCTTACCGTATCCAATGGGTTATAGGGAATTTCTTGTCCGTTTATCTTAAACTCAGTTACATGATAGTTGCCTCTTAACTGTTTTACCCCGGCGGTTGAAGGCTGCTTATAAGGATCGTATTTAAAGTTTATAACTTCGGTATAAGTTAAAATCACAAAAAACACAATAAACGTAAGTATCTTTAAACCAATGCGTGTGTATTTGAGCCAGGGCTTCCTGTAATCAGGATAAATATGAACCGGCACCGTATAGCGCTCACGGATAAGCAGGTTATAAAGTTTTGGAACATCATCCGCAAAAAGGATCAGCGCCAGGAACACAAAATAAAATGCATATACGTGTACGCCGCCGTCATAAGCATAGTTTACATAGGTGATATCTCCCAGGGCCCCGGCCAGCAAAATGGCGCCGAAAGTTGTCGTCCGTCTGAAAAAAAGCAAGGTTCCTGCGGTAATTTCCACAATGCCCCCAAAAACCTGGTACCATGGCACGATACCGACAGACATCCAATAAATTTTTTGAGCCGTAAAGTCACCGAAATTGCTGTTAAGCAAACCCAATGAAGGGTAAGGCATTTGTGTAGGAAACAGCTTGGTAAAACCAAAACCGATAATCCCTATGCCTGCCCTGTATCTCACCACTACGCGAATCCAGTAATATAAAATGTTGTAATTTCTGCTTTTCCGGTCAATCAGGGTCCATATTAATCCCCCGGCAACTCCAATCAAAAAGGCAATACCCCAATCGGTGTAGTCGGCCAAAAAGCTTCTGTCTGGCGGCAATCCGTTGTTATCATTACCATTTCTTCCGCGTTTTTTACCACCAAAAGCCGCTGCCTTTGTTGAGTCATGTCCGGCAGTATCATTCGGACTGAGCTTGTTATGGCCGCCTCCGTTAGCTGCGGCGAAACGGTTATGTTTTCCGGTGTCCGTTTGCGTAGAATCTCCCCTGTGATGATGATGTTTGAAACCTGCCCCGGCAAATCTATCTCCATTACCGCCCGCTTGAGTAGAGTCACCATGGTGGTGATGTTCGCCGAATCCGTGTTTTCCCGCTGCAAAACTGCCGCCGTCACTTTTTCCCGTTGCTGTGGAGTCGCCTTCGTGATGGTGATGTCTGAAACCTCCCCCGGTAAATCTATCACCATTGCCACCAGCTGCCGTAGAATCGCCATGATGACGCCTGCCAAATCCTCCGTGTTGTCCGGCTGCAAAACTGCCGGCGTCACTTTTTGCCATTGCTGTCGAGTCGCCTCCGTGATGGTGATGTCTGAAACCGCCCCCGGCAAATCTATTGCCATTGCCACCAGCGTCTGTAGAATCGTCATGATGATGCCTGCCAAATCCTCCATGACTTTGTCCGGCAAAACTACCGTCGCCATTGCCCTTTGCTGTAGAGTCGCCTCCATGAAGATGATGTTTGAAACTTCCTCCGGCAAATCTATCACCATTAGCACCGGCTTGTGTAGAATCGCCATGATGATGACGCCTTCCAAATCCGCTATGATCACCAGCGGCAAGGCCTCCGCCGTTGCCTGATTGCGTTGAATCACCGCCGCTATGGTGACGCCTGCCGGGACCAACTCCGTGATTGCCATTTTTGCCGGCCGGGCTGCCTTCATTACCTGCCGGGAGTCCTCCGTCTTCATAATCGCCCCGGCCACCAAAATATTGCCGGAAACTTGGCTGGAAACGTGCTATGTCGTATATGTCACGGTAATGCGGATGCAGCCAATCAAGCGTAAACAGGTTTTTATACCAGCTGCTTGTAAAGGGAATACACATAGCCAGCAGAAATACAAAAAGTATACGGAACACCAGTTTTTTATACCACGACCATATAATTTTATTTGACGCGGGTTGATTTCCTGCCGGATTTGCCGGATCATTTTGCGATCCGGGCGTTGTTTCAGGGTTATCTGAGTTAGTTTTTATGTCAGACATTGTGTTTTAAGTTTAAATCGATGATCTATAATTCAGTATTGTAAAAGGGATGACCGTTATCAATTAAAGTTTCAATACCCTTCGGCGGCCCATTGAAAGGGGATATTTTTTATCCAGCTTATTTAGCACGACATAGACAGAATCCTTTTGCTGATCAATACCCGATAATATAATTGTAGCGGTATCGGGCCTTGAATATTTAAGCACCAGCTTTTCGCCTTTATAATGAGGATTCTTGTTTGCTAAAAACAATACATGGTTCAGCGTATCGGCAGTATAGCTGTAGTACTGCCTGCCTGCCGACCCGACTAACTCATAATCCCTGTCTTCGTCTTTTTTAAACACCTGCTCATAGTTAGCGGCGTCAATGATCACCGGCCGGTTAGATCTGATACTGATGGTTGCCCATTTTTCAAATACCACATCCTTCCATCGCACCGAATCGGTAGCGGAATAAGGCAGTTCCTTATTATTGATTTTAAATTCACTTACATTATATATGCCGCTTGCTTTTGCCAGCCCGGGTGTACGCGGAAACTGGTAGGGATCGTGTCTGAAACCGGAATAGGTTTTAAAGCCATACAGGAAAACAAAAAAGAAAATAACCAGCGTTTTGATAACCAACCGGGTAGTTTGCTGCCGGCCTGTAAGCGCGGGTTTAAACTTATTGGGTGCGGTAGGACGCTCCAGCGAAACAAGATTATAAATCCGGATGGCATCAAATGATAATACAAACAATGCAAAACTCACCAGGTATATGCTATAAACATATTCGCCACCGTCATAAGCCAGGTTTGATATAAAAACGTTCCCGGTGAATACTAAAATGATCAAAGCGCCTATGGTGGCTGTTTTCCTGAAAAACAACAAAATACCGGCAATGATCTCTATAGAGCCAAGAAACGACTCATAGTTTGGTACGATGCCCAGGCTCATCGAGAATATCTTCCAGTCGTTGAAATCCCCGTAGCTGGTATTCAGATTACTTATAGACGGAAATGGCGCCTGCAACGGAAAAAATTTAATAAAGCCATATCCTATAATGCCAATGGCCAGCCGGTAGCGTACAATTACCCTTAACCAGTAGTATAAGGTACTATATTCCTGATCTTTAAATTTCGATCTGCTCCAAATAACCGAACCAATTGCCGCTAATACAGCAATAATTATCCAGTTGACAAAGCTATCGGCCCCGGGGATAAACTTAGCCGACAAACGGGTGATGTTAAAAATATCGCCATAACTGATATGAAACCAGTTAATGCCGAAAACTGCTTTAAAAATATCCGCACTTAGTGGCAGCGCCTGGATAATAAAAAAGAGGAAAAAGAACCGGAAAATATTCTTCTCTCTCTCGCTCCATTTATCAGCAGGATTAATTGTCAAGATTTTTGTCATTGGGTTTAATTTTATGTTGGTTTTAGAGACGCCGGGGGCAGAATCGAACTGCCGTACAAGGTTTTGCAGACCTCTACCTGGCCACTCGGTCACCCGGCTTGATTTATTCGAGGCTGCTCATTTTAAATAAGCAACCTCAAATTTGTCTTTCATCATTTCCCGGTAGTATTAGTAGCGGCGGCGCCGGATCTGGGTTTGCGGGGTTCCCTGATCACCTGCCGTTTGGCCAGGTCGTATTTTTGTCCTGCGCTTAAAAAGAAAAACGGACCGGTTGAGGCAGTATAATCTTCTTTATCATCAAGCAAAGATTTTTCTTCACTTTTAATGATGGTATTATAATCATAGATGGCAACAAAAGATTTTCCGATAACCTGCAGGGTGTCTCGCTGAACCACCACAGCCGTTGCTTCATCAAGTCCTATCCCAATCAACTGTGGTGATTTCCTGATCAGACTAACCAGGTCAAACTCCCGGTTACGTACCAGCAGGTGCTGGTCAATGGCTGAAGATTTTAGAAAACCCAAGCCTTGCGTATGATCGCCTATGAGTATTTGCGGCCCTTTAGTATCACCGCGCCACAGAAACGACCCCTGGATGCTGGCGCCTGCTGAGCTGCCTGCAATTACCCCGCCACGATTGAGCACATCCCAAAAAGCTTTGTGAGTAAGCGTGTTGAGGTACGAGTCGGCAATGCGCCATTGGCGACCGCCAATAAAATAAACACCGGTTGCCTTTTTTAAGGGAGCTATAAAGCTTTCGCTGTTCGCTTCCTTCAGGTCATTGGTATGCAGTAGCGTTACATTCTTAATACCCGTTTCCTTTTTTACAATTTCTACATCTTTTTGATCGTAAGCCGCGGAATCGCCTGATCCGGTGGTTACCACCACGATTACCGCTTTTTCTTTACCGCCGGCTAATTCTGTAAACTTATCCCAAATATCACGTTGAGATCCAACATTGCCTCCAATAATAATTAAGGAACCTTTTTCGGGCCCGTGTTTGGTTGTGGGATTTATAATTTTTATTGCCGGTTGAACATTTATAGGTGTTAATACTTTTTTAGCCCCGGTTGATTGTGCATTCGCGAAAGGTGACACTGTTGCCAGCAATAAACCTATCAGCATATATTTTTTCATGTTTCTTTTTATTAATGTTTGATAATTAATTACTATCCGTTATTGCTCCTCCTGGTCATCCGCTTTTGCAGCAGCATTTGAGCTTTTGTTTCGTGGTTGTTCAATCACCGCACGTTTAGCCAGATCATACTTTTGCCCTTCATGTAAAAAGAAAAAAGGTCCGTTTGAAGCTGTGTAATTCTCCTTGCCATTGGTAACATGCTTTACTCCGTTCCCAATTATGGTATTGTAATCGTATATGGCTACATAAGCTTTACCAATTACCTCCAGTGTATCCCTTTGCACCAATATCGCGGTAGACTGTTCTAACCCAATGCCTATCAATTCGGGTGTGTTTTTAATAAAATCAACAAGGTCAAACTCCCTGTTCCGGGTGAGTAAGTGCTGGTCAATCACGGCATTCTTTAAAAAGCCAAAGCCCTGGGTGTGATCGCCAATCAAAATTTCCGATCCTTTTGTATCGCCTCTCCACAGGAATGACCCCTGTATCGTTGCCCCGGCTGATGTGCCGGCAATTACACCACCGCGGTCAAGCAAATCTTTAAAAGCCTGGTGGGTTAGTGTGTTCAGATAGGAATCGGCAATATGCCATTGCCTGCCGCCATCAAAGAAGACGGCGGTAGCTTTATTTATCGGTTCAATAAACTTTTCAGAATTGGCTACCGTTAGGTCGCCTGTATGCAATGCACGAACATTTTGGGCGCCGGTTTCTTTTTTAATTAAATCGACAGTTTCGGTACTAAATTCAGCCGAATCACCGGCAGCAGTAGTTACTACCAGGATGTTGGCTTTTTCTTTGCCACCTGCCAGCTCTATAAATTTACTCCAGATAGCCGGTGTAAACCCGCCGCCTCCTATGATAATCAGGGATCCCTTTTCAGGGCCATGCCTGGTGGTTGATTTTTTTACCGTGATAGGTGATTGCTGGGAAAAAGATGATGAATAGCTGAAAACAGCTATTATAAACGATAGAATGATAGAGTTTTTCATTTGATTCTTTTTAATGGTGATTAATATCCGGGATTGGCGTTTGCCCCGGCTAGTTCGGGATCCACCAATTGCTGACTATAAGGAATTGGAAATAGATACAAGTGCGTATCAGGAAGTGATAATACTACTTGTGCCCTACCCGTTCTTACAAGGTTAAAAAAGCGATCTGTTTCAAATGGAAACTCTACTTCCCGCTCCTGTTCAAGCGCTAATAAGATATCACTCAGGGTGGCAGCAGTACTGGGCGGAACATCCGCACGGGCTCTCACCGCATTTAAATCAGAAAGCGAGCCAGTTAGATTTCCCTGCTCAGCTCTTGCTTCTGAACGGATAAGGTATAACTCGGCTATACGGATCACATAGGCGGGGTCTGTTCCCAATGGCTGACGGTAGTATAACTGGCCATACCAAAGGTTTCCGGGGGGCACGGTCTGCGCTATCAGCGCACTTCTGTTACCGCCAATTGCAGGGTTATTTAACAAAGATACCAATAGGGCATTAGGGGCCCATTCGCGACGGCCACCCAAAGCCGGCGGCAACCACCATGTACTGTGATCGTTGGTGTTTGA
>Ga0302306_10000846_pt1 | contig 17672 bp, 10 predicted proteins | sample III_Palsa_E3_1_FD_198761 | JGI IMG/M metagenome (GOLD analysis project Ga0302306, IMG submission 198761) | Peat permafrost microbial communities from Stordalen Mire near Abisko, Sweden - III_Palsa_E3_1 | ecosystem: Environmental > Terrestrial > Soil > Palsa > Peat permafrost | place: Sweden...
CCATGGCAGTCGGTGCAGGCGAGCCGGATTGTGCGCGTGGGATGCATCGACGGCTCGTCGGTGGATACATGGCACGAAACACAGCCAGTGTTTTTGCGATCGACGTCGGCTTGAGACTGGCCCAACAAATTGCCGTGTTGTGCCGCGGTTTGCGAAGCGCGCATCCGGCCTTCAAACAGAAGCAACACAACGATCGCGATTGCGGCGGTGATCAGGAACGACCACACGCGTCCTGAACGTCGTATCCGACTTGCCAAGTTCGCTGCAAACTCCGGCATATGGGTTTACGCTTGCTACCGTTGCGAAATTAAATCAGTCAAAACTGAAACCGCACATCGGTAAAAAACGAATACATGACTTTTCCGGTGTAAATATCTTTCAGGCCGTGTCCGGGAACTAGAGTCGCGGCGCCGGCAGTGATCGAAATATTTTCGGTTAGCGGCGGTCGGTAGCGGACCCCGACGCTCGAATCCCAACCGATACTGTGGCGAATCGGCGCCTGAAACAAAATCTGCTCGAGCGTCTCGGTACGCTCGAAGCGAAGGTAATTCACGTTCACGAAACCGCGGAGCTTGGGCGTAATGTCGAAATCCGTTCCGAGGTTCGCCAGGAAAATCCCCGGATTTTCAAAATTGGCCTGGCCTTCGTTCTTGCTCGAACGCAAATCAGGAAGCAGGCTGTCTCCTGCGGACAGCGCCACTCCCGATCCAGTCAGGCGAATACTTTCACGGTTCCACAGACTGAAAATGCCGCCGGCAAATTCCGGGAAATCATCGATGGAATCGAAACCGCGGGCGTGGCCATGCTGTGGATCGCCCGAACCCGAGGCGTAAAATGCTGAGCCTTTGAATCGAATCCAATCCTTATCCACGGAAAGTTCGAGTGCCGCCATTTGCGCGTTGATGCTGACGGGTCTGGCGGCAATCGGATTGAAACTGTCGTTGCCCAAAGCCTGGTAGAAAGCGTGAGTCAGATTCACCGGCCCGATGTGGCCGTCGCCGGTCCAACCAAGGTACGCGGCGTGCACGCTGTGCGGGCGAATCATGCCATTGGAAAAAACCGCGCCCACGGGAGAGGGCCGCACCAGAAAACCATTGTCATCGTAGTGGATTGTGGCGTCGTCGTCGCTGTAATGCACGCTGACCTGCGCGGTGTAGCCCTGAAATAAAAAATCCTGGCGATAAAGATTGGCGATGATCACTTGCTGGTGGCGGAGGGCCATGGAATTCAATCCGCTGTTGGTGTTTTTTTCCAGCAGATTGAAATAGGCCGCGTTGTATTGCCAGAGATTCGAATGCAGGTTGCCGAAAATGCGCACGCCGGGCTGTTCCTCGACGAAAATGAAACCGCGAAAGTCGCTGTTAAATCCCTGAATGCCGGCGCGCACGGAAATGAAATCGTAGTTGGGACCGATATCGTGGAGTTTCACCTCTCCAAAGGCTTCCTGCAAGCCAACATGCGCATCGAAGCGCGAAGTGCCGCCGCGAACATCTACGTTCACAATGCCCAGTTCGCGGACTTTCAGGAAATTCACGCTGATCACCGGAGTGATGCGAATCCGCCAGTCGACCGGGCGGAACGAAGTGTCGCCATGAAAAAGATCGAACGAAAACAGAAACGTCTGATCGAGAAAGAACTGTTCGCCTTTGCCAAAAAAATCGCTGCTGCCTGGCTGCGCTGAACTGATATTGCTCGGCACGGGCAGGCGCCGGCCGTCAATAAACGTATCGCTAATCCCGGTGATGTTGAGGAATGTTTGTTTGCCGAAGATCGGCACATCACCTTTCAGTTTGTTGCGATTAAACGGATCCCAGCGGCTGCCTTGCACGTAGGGATACTCGCCGCCAATGCCGTAACGGTCCCAATTGGGCATGGTGATCAGCCAGCGGTCAGGTTCGGTACGGAAAACCTGATCGGGCGCAGGCAAAGGTTCCGCAGCTGGGTTTTGTGCGGATTTTCCGGAGTTGGCGTCCTGGCTCAAAACCGGCGCGACCGGGGGTTGGCCGGATGGTTCGGTTCCTGGCGTGCCGGTCGTATTTCCGGGCGGTAGTTCTGGAAATTGCGGCGATGGCGGGCCGGTTGATGGACCCGCGACCAAAGTCAGTTCGCGAACAATATCATCGCCCGGCCTCAGTTCTATTTCTAAGCTCGACAGATCCTGGTATCGGGCTGCGTGAACTTCCAGTTGATACGCGCCCTGTGGCAGTTCGATAAAACGAAACACGCCTTGCGCGTCCGTATTCCGTTCGATTTCCTGCCGCGTCCCGACATTCCGCAAGATTACTCGCGCCGCGATAACTGGTTTTCCATCTGCACCGCGTACGATTCCTTGAAGTGTCGCCTTTTTGCGCGTGGTCTGGCCCGGCAGGCGCTGCTGGGTTGAAGATTGCTGGAACCCGAATTTCGCCACGGAGCGTTCAACGTCGTAGATTTTCGATATAAACGAGACTTCCGCGCTCGCGGCGCGCGTGCCCGCTAGCGCGATTGAGGAAATCAGGATTACGCCAAGCGTCGTGCCCCACGAAAAGCGGATACGGAAGGCGCGGAGCATCCTAGGCGGCCTCGGACGACTTGCAAATCGAATGGCAGAACACTCTGCCTGTGTAGCTATCACAAATATTTCCAGGCCGACAAGTATTTTGAACCCGGTCCGTGCTCACGATGGATGAGGACATTCTCACGATAAGTCGTCACGAAAACTGAATGAGCACTCCGCCGGAGCAATAGTTGGGAACGGCCTGCGGTATTGTGATACGAATAGCGCATCGGCCTCATGAAAATCTATCGTGGGTTGCGGAATGACCGCATTGCCTGAAATCGTGAAGCAAACGGGTTCGGTTTTTCGCGGGTTGCTCAGCCTCGGATTAATTCTCACCCTGTGCGTAATGATGAGCAGTTGCGGAGGCGGCGGGGGCTCGATCACCACTGCGCCTCCTCCACCGGCCACCGACAGTTTGACTCAGGCCGACGTGCAAATGCTGGTGCAGGCCGCAGCCATGGCCGCGCAGTCGGACTCGATGGTTATTGCGGTGGTCGACCGGCTGGGGCGCGTCCTCGCGGTTTACAAAGAGCCTTCGGCGCTGGCAACCACGCCGGGAAATTTCGGCGTGGCCATTCCGTCCGACGAACTCGCGGTGTCGCTGGCGCGCACCGGTGCGTTCTTCAGCAACGATCAGGCGCCGCTTTCTTCGCGCACCGTAAGATTCATCAGCGGAATTCATTTTCCGCCGGGGGTGACGAATACCGGCAGCGCGGCGCTGTACGGAATTGAAAATACGAACCGCGGGTGCACGCTGGCGGCGGGGTTGAGCGCGACGGTTCCCCCGGCGACGACGATCAGTGGTGCGTCGCCCGGATTCGGCGTTACCACCGGCAAAGCCGATGTCAACGATTCGCAGCCAACTGCAGTGAATCCCGGCGGCGTGCCCATTTTCAAGGATGGCCAGGAAGTCGGAGGGATTGGCGTCGTGTCGGCGGATCTCGACACGTCAGAATATGTGGCGTTTGCGGCAGCCGCCATGGCCGCAGCAGGTGGCCCTAGCGCGGCAACGGATGGTGTGGGATTTCCGGCGTTTCCTGCGCCGGGAATTGTTTCCATCGCCGGGATCACTTTGCCGTTTGTAAACCAAACCTCAGCGCCCAGCGGTGTGACTCCCGGGACGTTTAACCCCTCGTTTTTTAATGTCGGGCCAATGGCGAGTCCCGGAGTTCCGCCGATAGGCGATTTGATTCCGGAAACGAACGGTCCGGTCGGAGGCTTGACTGCGTCCGATGTGGCGCAACTGATTACCAATGCCGTCGCGACGGCGAACACCACGCGCGCGCAGATCCGACTGCCTATCGGAGTGAAAGCCAAGATGGTAATCGCGGTGAGCGATCTGGACGGAACTTTGATCGGCCTATACCGGATGACCGATTCCACCATTTTCAGCATCGATGTGGCGGCAACCAAGGCGCGCAACGTGATTTATTTCAGCGGCTCGACGCGCCAGGCTGCGGATCTCAATCAGGTGCCGATGGGAACGGCGGTGACCAACCGGACGATCGGCTTCGGCGCACAGCCGTTTTTCCCGTCGGGAATCGATGGCACTCCGCCCGGACCGTTTTTCAATTTGTACACGATGGATGTCGCTGCTCCGTGTTCGCAGGGACTTCAGGTGCCGAGCGCCGCGTGGCCGAAGGTAAACCAGAGTGGCATCGTTTTTTTTCCGGGCTCCGAGCCGCTCTACAAGAATGGAGTCTTGGTGGGAGGGCTGGGCGTGAGCGGCGACGGCGTGGATCAGGACGACTTCGTGACCGCGGGCGGGGCGGCGGGATTTGAAGCGGATCCCTCAATCCGCGCGGATCAGATTGTGATTGAAGGTGTCAGGCTGCCGTTCTTGAAATTTCCGCGAAACCCAACGCAATAAAATTCCGCGTCTGCAAGGTGAAGCACATTTTGAGGCTAACCTTCGCGAACTTTGTGCCCGGCGAGATTTCCCAGCCCGTCGTAGGCCGCGTATTTGTACATTTCCGAAAGCGTCGGATAGTTGAAAACGAATTCGATGAAGATGTCGAGCGACATCTCAGCTTCGAGCGCCATCATGCCGAGATGGATTAGTTCGGTGGCGCTATCGCCGATGATCTGCACGCCCAGCAAGCGGCGATCGGATTTCCGGAAAATCAACTTCAACATCCCGGACAAATCGCCGACGATCTGGCCCCGAACATTGTTCGCAAAGTGCGCGCGGCCCACTTCGTAGTCGATTTTCTTTTCCTTGCAGCTTTCTTCGGTTTCGCCGACGGCAGAAATTTCCGGAATGGTATAGACGCCCATCGGCAGCATGGAGGCGAGACGTTTCTTGTATTCGAAACCGAAGGCGTGGCAGACGGCAATTCGGGCCTGCTCCATCGAGGTGGACGCCAATGCGGGAAAGCCGATGACGTCTCCGGCGGCATACACGCCGCCTATCCCCGTGCGGTAATGCTCGTTCACTTCCACGTAACCGCGCTTGTTCAGCGTCACCCCGGCCTTTTCAAGGTGCAATTGATCGACGGCCCCGCGGCGACCCGCGGCAAACAGCGCCGTTTCCACCGCCAGCGTGTTTCCGGATTGCAGCGCGATGCGGACACCATTCGGCGTCCGTTCGATTTGGGTGGTGCGTTCGCCCAAATAGAAATTAACGCCGAGCTGAGTAAGGCGTTCGCGGAGGCATTGCGAGATTTCGCTGTCGAGGAAGGGCAGCACGCGGTCGCGGCCATCGACGAGCGCCACCTCGACGCCCAGCGCAGTAAAAATCGACGCATATTCGCAGCCGATGACTCCACCGCCCACAATCGCCATGCTGCGCGGAATCGAAGCCATCCCGAGTATGGAGTCCGAATCAAAAACCATTTCGTCGTCGAAAGGAATTTCCGGCGCGCGATGGGGCGTGGAGCCAGTGGCGATCAAGATCACCTTGGCTCGAACACTGGCGGCCGCATGACCCGGCCGCCATACCGAAATCGTATTGGCATCTTCGAACGAAGCCACGCCACGCATCAGTTCCACGCCGTGCGCGACCAGGTTCTGCAGGATTTTCTGGCGCTGCGCTTCGACGATCACATCTTTGCGATGCATGAAGTTTTCTACGGTCAGCCCTTCCTTCAGCGAATAATCGACGCCGTAGAGCCCGCGCTGCTGCACGCCGGAAAAGTACAGCGCGGATTCGCGCAGGATTTTGCTAGGAATGGTGCCGGTATTCACACAAGCGCCGCCCAGCAGGGGATCGTGTTCGATCAGCGCGACGCGTTTGCCGAAATAGGCGGCCTGGGCCGCGCCCTTTTCGCCGGCCGGCCCCGAACCGATCACGATTAAATCGAATTGCTGCACAGCGGTCTCCCGGTGGCGCTAGCGCACCAGCGCGTTCACCTGACGCATCCGGGCTGCAAAGCGCGCCGGATCGTACGACGAGGGATTCTGCAATTCCTGGAACAGTCCGCTGATGGCCGCGCGCAACTGCTCCGAATTCTGCATTTTCTGATCGCGATCGTAGGCCACGAATAAGGATTGGATAGCCATCGCGGCCTGCGCCGCGGCTTGTTCGCCCTGGGCCGAGACAGTGTCAGCATCGCCAGATATTTTTTGCAGCAGATGCAGAGTGGAACCCGAGTCGTTGGGAGTAGAACCGATCCTGGCAGATAAATCGCCGACCAGGCGTGCGGAGTTCGTGGCGGCAGACGCGACGGCGTCGCGGTCCGGATTCAACTGGCTCATCAAACGCGCAAGCTGCGATAGTTCGGCGTCTAGTTTGGCGGTCTGATCGCTATCGGCTTGCGCAACGAGTTCGTGAAAAATTGTATAACGTGAAGGATTCCACGGCGGATCGCCCGGGCGGCGCCCTGGATATCCGCGCGCCTGGCGCCAGCTATCTTCCGGCGTGGTCAAGCTGTGATGGCAGGAGTAGCACTGCAACTCGGAATATTCCGGCCAAACTTTTCCTTTGGCCCGCGAAGCGAGGCGCAGCAGTGATTGTTGCAGCTGCACGGCCTGGCCGGTGCTCAATTCATGAACGTCATACCAGGGATCGGCGCCGGGTTCTTCTCCAGGCTCGCCGGGTTCTTTCCAGTGCCGCGGCATCACCGCCGAAAAAGAATCGAGCTCGAAATATAGAGCGGGATGGCCGGCGGCGATCATTTCATGGTCCACCGATTTTTCTTCGTTACCCAGGTGGCAGCTAAGGCATTTTTCGGTGCGCTTGGTAAGGTCGCGCGTGTCGTACATTCCCAGCGCCAGAGATTTCTGGTGGGTCCAGTCGCGTTCGGTGTGCGGGCCAAGCCACGCGGCGGCGGGGCCGTGACAATTTTCGCAGCTGACGCCTTCGCTGAGATCGAAAGTGCGCGCTCGCTCCGACGCCGGGACGTCAAGCGCGTGGCAGGCCAGACATTTCGGCGCCGCTTCCGCTTTCTTCAATCCCAAAATTGCGGCCATACGTTCGCCGGTCGCGCCGGTCAGCGCGGCATAGGCCTTGGAATGTTTGTCTTTGACGATCCACGTGCTGTATTCGTTTTGAAGAACTCGATTCTCATTTCGCGGCGATACGCTGCCGTGGCAAGTGGCCGAGGCGCATGATCCGGGGCCGGTATATTGCGGCGAGGGCGGCAATTGGGCGTGTAACGCAGAAACCGATAGGGTATTTTCCTGCGCCCTCAACAATGAGCAGCTTGCCAAAATTGCGACGCACAGGACCGCGGCAGGGAAGTGAGGCTTCGCGCGACAGGAGCTGATTGTTCCGAAGCTGATGTTCATTTTCACTCGGGCAGCCACGTGAGCGGGCAACAGGCGCCGGCGATGCCGATATTTCCGAATGTGCGAACTTGTACTATCCGACTCTATCGAAGTCAACGGAATTGAGGTTCATTTCTATCGGCGATCTCGCGCAAGAATAAACTGTGGTTTCGCTTGACGGAGCAGCAAAGGCCCGTATTATCGCTTTACCTATCGAAACGTTCGAGCCCCATTGTATTCACTCCGGTGAATGAATACTCTCGCGGTTCAGGAGACTCGCATTGATTTTCAGCGAGCTAAGAGAGATTCAGCGTCAGTTCGGCTATCTTCCTGCCGAAGAACTCCGGACGCTCGCCAAAAAAATCGATGTTCCGTTGTATCGCCTTCACGGAGTCGCTAGTTCCTATCCGCATTTCCGCTTGACGCCACCTCCACGCGTGGACGTCCGCATTTGCCAGGATATGTCCTGTCATCTTCGAGGCGCGGCTGAATTGCGGAGCGCGGTGGAAGGCGCGGCCGGGCAGATCGCCCAGCAGGACGTGAAAATCAGCGGCACGTCTTGCCTCGGCCGATGCGATCAGTCCCCGGCGGTCGCGGTGAATGATCAGATTTGCAGCGGACTTACGGCCGGCCACCTGACGGTGATGATTGGAAATTTGCTGGCGGATGTTCCGCCGCCCATGCCCGTGGAGTCCCGCCACCGCGTGCCCTGCGCGCTCGATCCTTATCAGACCGATGAACCTTACCAGGCGATCCGGAATTTCGTGCAAAGCCGGGACGCGAAAGGCGCGCTGGAAATTCTGAAGGCGTCGGGCTTGCGCGGGTTGGGCGGCGCGGGATTTCCGACGGAGTCCAAGTGGCAAATGGTTCGCCAGGCTCCGGCACCCACCAAATTTATCGTTTGCAATGCCGACGAGAGCGAGCCGGGTACCATTAAGGACCGATTCATTCTTTCGAATTTGCCGCACCTGGTCATCGAAGGAATGATTCTGGCTGGCCTGCTTACCGGAGCGCAGAAAGGAATTCTGTACATCCGGCACGAATACGAAGAGCAGGAAAAAATATTGCACGAAGAGGTTCGACGCTGCCGGAAGTTGCATCTGCTGGGCACGAGTGTTCTGGGTTCCGACTTCACGTTTGAGCTGGAAATATTCGTCAGTCCTGGCGGCTACATTTGCGGCGAAGAAACTGCGCTGCTCGAAGCGATTGAAGGCCGGCGGGCCGAGCCTCGCAACAAGCCTCCGTTTCCGGTGATCGAAGGTCTTTGGAATATGCCGACGGTCATCAATAACGTGGAAACTTTCGCGAACGTCCCGGCGATTTTGCTCCGCGGCGTGGACTGGTACAAAGCGCAAGGCCTAGGCGGCGCGGCGGGTTTGAAATTCATTGGAGTGAGCGGCGACGTGATGCGGCCCGGAGTTTACGAAGTGCCAATGGGGACTCCGGTATCGGAACTGATTTTCAAATATGGCGGCGGCATACCGAATGGCAAGAAATTGAAAGGCTTTGCGCCATCTGGCCCGTCGTCGGGATACTTGCCCGCTTCGATGGCCGACGTACGGCTCGATTTCAAATCGCTGGCCGATGCGGGCTCGATGCTCGGCTCTGGCGCTCTGGTGGTGTGCGCGGAAGATCGCTGCATGCTGGACATGGCGCTGAACTCGACTCAATTTTTTCGCAACGAATCGTGCGGGAAATGCGTTCCGTGCCGGGTCGGTTCGCAAAAATTAGTCGCCATGCTGACCGGTTGGACTCATGGCAAAGGATCGGCGGCGGATTTGGCGCTGCTCGACGAGCTTGCGGATGCGTTGCGGCTCACATCGATCTGCGGCCTCGGGCAAGTGGTGCCGGCGCCGATCGCGTCGGTGCTGAAACATTTTCGCGAAGAGGTCGATTCTCACTTACTACATTCGCATTGCGCCGCGGGCGTTTGCCCCAGCGGCAAGAGTGGTGCGACGCCGCGAATCGATGCGCGTGTGCAATTGAGGCATGCATGAGCGCCGGACTGATGATCGACCTGACGGTCGACGGGCAAAAGGTTTCGGTGCCCGCTGGCACCAGCGTCTTTGACGCCGCGCGCCTGAACAACATCGAAATTCCCACGCTTTGCCACCAACAGAATGAGAAGCCCATCGGAGTCTGCCGCGTTTGCGTCGTTGACGTCGGCGCCAGAGTCTTCACTGCCTCGTGTGTGCGCCCGGCCGAGCAGGGAATGGTGGTCAGCACGAATTCTGAAAAAGTGAAGCAGGCGCGCAAGACGCTGGTCGAACTGTTGATGACCGATCACGTCAGCCCTTGCGCGCGCCAGCGCCAGTCCGGAGATTGCGAACTGGAGGCGTTGGCTAAGCAAGACAACCTTGCCCGTTCGCGTTTCGCGCCGCAGGCCACCCGACGCGGGGTCGACGACTCCTCGATGAGCATTGGCGTGGATTTCGACGCCTGCATCCTCTGCGACCGCTGCATCCGCGGATGCGATGAAATCCGCGAGAATTTTGTTTTAGGACGCATGGGTAAAGGCGAAACGACTCGGATTGCCTTCGACAATAATTTGCCGATGGGCGAATCGTCCTGCGTTTCGTGCGGCGAATGCATGGTCTCCTGCCCGACGGGGGCGCTGACTAATAAAGTCATAAACCAAACGGCGATCGCCACTCCCGGCTCCGAGCCGGTCAGCTTGCAGGAGCTGAACGAGCTTCCGTTTTTTGAAGGGGTGTCCGGAACATTTCTCAGTCTGAACCGCAACGCCGTGGTCCGCCGGCGCTTCAAGCGTGGCGACGTAATCTGTCGCGAGGGCGAATACGGCTCGACCGCATTTTATATTCTGGATGGCGAAGCGCGGGTCTCGATCGCCAGCCCCATCGCCCACGTGAAAACAAAAGGCGCGGTGAAACGATTTCTCGGCAAGCTTTCCAGCCGCCTGACGCAGCGCCAAAATGACGTTCGCGACGACGAGACCGGCCAGCACTGGATTCACATCGATGCGCCGATTGATCTGAGCTATGAAAATCCGGTAGCGACATTGAAGGCCGGCGACCTGTTCGGCGAAATGACCTGCATGAGCCTGTATCCGCGTTCGGCTACGGTTCGCGCAGAATCAGATTGCACCGTGCTCGAACTGCTGCGCAACGTGCTGGATATCATGCAGCGCAACAAGAATTTTCGGGCGCAACTCGATCGCTCCTACCGGCAGCGCGCGCTCGACAGCCATTTGCGCGCCGTTCCCATTTTTGCAGGATTGACCGACGAATTTATCGAAGGACTTCGCGAAAAGGTTGAACTGCTGCGGTTTTCGCCGGGCCAGGTGATTTGCCGGCAGGGTGACCACGCGGACAGTTTCTATCTAGTGCGTATCGGATTTGTGAAGGTTTCCCAAACGCATCTCGGTGGCGATATGGTCCTCGCTTACCTTTCGCGCGGCGATTATTTCGGCGAGACCGGGTTGCTCAAGGGCGATGTGCGCACGGCCACCTGCTCCGCGCTCGATCATGTGGAAGTTGTGCGAATCAGCGCCCCGGATTTCGCCGAGATGAACCAGCAGTTTCCCGAAGTGCGCCACCAGCTTGAACTGGTCGAGCGTGAGCGGACGCAAATGAATCGAGAGCGATTAACGGCCCTTTCGAGCACGCCGCTCGACAGCTTCCTGAAACAAGGGTTGATGGAAGCGCAGAGTTTGCTGCTGCTCGATCTGGATAGCTGCACGCGGTGCGACGCGTGCGTGCGTGCCTGCGCCGACGCGCATGACGGTGTGACCCGACTGGTGCGCGAGGGATTGCGCTTCGATCACTATCTGGTCGCGACCTCGTGCCGCCAATGCCTGGACCCACTATGTATGGTCGGTTGCCCCGTCGGCTCGATTCGCCGGCGCAATTCATTGGAAGTGATTATTGAAGACTGGTGCATCGGCTGCGGGTTGTGCGCCGACAATTGCCCGTACGGCAACATAAATATGCATCCGTTTGACGTTTTTGCCGACGTGCCGGGATCGCCGGGCAAGAAAAAAGCAATGGTCAAACAGAAAGCGACGTCCTGCGATCTGTGTTCGGAATTCGCGGAACCCAGTTGCGTTTACGCGTGCCCGCACGACGCCGCCCACCGCGTGAACCCGCGGCAATTTTTTGCCGGACTGCTGCAGCAGTCGGCGGACAAATCTCCAAAGGATTAATTGTTTCCGGGCAGGATGCCGGAATTCGAGCGCACTTGCGAATTGATGCCACACACCGGAAATGGCTGATCGCTTCGCTGATTATTTTGGGCGTGTCCACGTTCGTGTATATCGCTTACGCGGCGAGTTCGCCCGCTGGGCCCAGTGGCGGGTCCGCCACCGGCCTGACTTTCGGAATCGTCGGGTTCGCCTTCATGATCTTCGCGGGCTTGCTGGCCGGGCGAAAGAAAGTGGCCATCTGGCGTCTGGGTCGCGCCCAGGCCTGGCTGCGCGGGCATTTGTGGCTGGGCTTGCTCAGCCTGCCAATGATTTTTTTTCATGCTGGTTTTCAGTTTGGTGGCGTGCTGACCAGAGTACTCATGATCTTGCTCATTACAGTAGTGGCGAGCGGGCTGTTCGGGGCAGCTTTGCAGCACTTCATGCCCCGCGTGATGACCTCCGAAGTTCCCATGGAGACAATTTTCGAGCAAATCGATCACGTGCGAGACCAGTTGGTAGCGGAAGCCGACGCGCTGGTGGACGGGGTCTGTGGAGCCACACAGACCGAGCAGGTTGCGCTTTCCGGCGGAGGCGCCGTAGCGCTCGCCACGCCCGCTCCGGCTGCGGTCCTGCCCTTGCGCGATTTCTATACCCGGCAGTTGCGGCCGTTTCTGCTCCACGATCATCGGCGCCATCAGACACTCGCGGCGCGTGCTGATTCGGCAAGATTATTCGAAGGATTGCGCACCGTGCTGCCCAGCGACGCCCACGACGCTACCCGCAAGCTGGAAGAGATTTGTGAGGAAGAGCGGCAACTGCGCCGGCAAGTGCGGATGCATCATTGGCTGCATGGCTGGCTGTTGCTGCACGTTCCGCTGTCGCTGGCGTTGCTGTTGCTCGGATGCGTTCACGCGATCATGGCCTTGCGATATTAAAAAATAGAAGCGAGTCATCGTGGCTCGAACCAAGCTCACCACTAAAAAACTCGCGCAGCGCATCGACTTAAGTTATTTCAAGCGCCCGCATCCATTCCGGCGCCTGCGCTTAATTTTGTCCGTGGCGGCGCCGCTGGCGGCGATTTTGTGGCTCGGCTGGTATGCGTTCGCGCGCGACAATCATGTGTACAGTGGCGGCAGAGTTTCCACCGCGCACGCCATTCTTTCCACCGAATGCAACGCCTGCCATCTGAAGCAAGCCGGCTCATTCAGCGCCAAGGCCAGCAACCGGGGCTGCGAATCTTGCCACGACGGGCCGATCCATCATGCCGATCAACTCTTCACGCCGAATTGCGCGAATTGTCACGAAGAGCATCGCGGGCATTCGCTGCTGGCCGCAACTTCGGATATCAGTTGCACGCAGTGTCATGCCAACCTGCACACCGCCGGCGCCGCTACGCATTTCGCGCAGAGCGTGACGCGCTTTGACGGCGACCATCCGGAATTCGCCGCGTTGCGGCTGGGAAGCGGCGATCCCGGGACCATCAAGTTCAATCACGCGGTGCATTTGAAGCGCAATCTTCGCGGACCTTTTGGTCTGGTGGATCTCGATTGTCAGGATTGCCATCGACCCGCGGTCGCGAATTCGGCGCTCAAATACGGAGCGCCGGCTAGTCCAGAAACCGGTAGCGCGCCTCTCTCGGCGCATCAACCAGCTATTGCTGAAAAATCGTTGCCACCTTCGATGGACTATCGCCGCGCGTACATGACTCCCATCACGTACGCCAAACATTGTGTCGCGTGCCACGGCCTGCAATTCGATCCGCACTTTCAGGAAAGCGTGCCGCACGACACGCCAGAAGTTATCCATGCTTTCCTGATGAAGAAATTTCAAGACTACATTCCTTCGCACCCGTCCGAGCTTCGAGTGGCTGCGCCCGTCCCCGAGCGCGATTTGCCGCAAAAGCCCCTTCCGATTGCCTTTCGCATTCTCAGTCAACAGCAGTGGGTGGATCTCAAGGTCGCCGAATCCGAACAGCTGCTGTGGCGGAAAACGTGCGCGCAGTGTCACGCGCTGAGTTTCGCGAAGCAGTCGCCTTTGCCACTTGTGGCGTACTCGGATATCACGAAGCGCTGGTTTCAACATGCGGTGTTCGACCACGACACTCACAAACTGCTGAAATGCGTGGAGTGTCATTCGCAAGCTACGACCAGCCGGGACACGTCCGACGTCTTGATTCCGGGGATTAAAACCTGCCAGACCTGCCATCACGCGGGCAGCAACTCGGCCGAGTCGCGCTGCTTCGAATGCCATACCTACCACAAATGGGCGAATGCGAAAGAAGTGCGAGGATCATTCGTTTTGTCCCGACTTGGCCGAGGAAACTGACTCGAAGCTCTAACGGAATATTCAGCGAAAAGCTCTTCGCCGTGGCCACTATTTCGTTTTCATCACGTACACGCCGTCCCATTCACCTTCCGGCGCATTTTCCGAGAATTCAATGGCGCGTTCCAGGAAGATTTGGGTCGGCCCATCATCCGGAAACTGAGCGAGCAACTCAGCGAACAACTCAGCGGCGCGGTTCCAATTCTGCTGGCGATATTCCTGCATGGCGCCGTCGAAGCCGTTCAGTAACGATTGATGGAGCGCCCGGTTGTCTTCTACGTCCATCAGTTCGTAAATATTGACTGGTAGAGTTTTACCTTTGACGCGGATTTTATCCAGTTCGCGGCAGACGAACTGGCTGGCTACGTGGCGATAGGTCGCCTCACTGATGATCAACTGCACGTGATATTCCTTGGTGATTCCTTCCAGGCGCGAGGCCAAATTCACGTTGTCGCCCATTACAGTCCAGGAGCGTCGCCGCTCAGAACCCATATTGCCCACGTTGACCAGCCCGGTATTTAAACCGATTCCGATGCCGATCGGTGGACGTCCCGCTCGTTGTAATTTTTGGTTCAGCTCGGCCAGGCCGCTGACCATTTGTAGCGCGCAGGAGCAACTGAGAAAGGCGTGATCTTCCTGCGGAACCGGCGATCCCCAGAAGGCCATGATCGCGTCGCCGATGAATTTGTCCAGCGTGCCATTCGTCGCGAAAAGGATCTCGGTCATCTGGCCAAAATATTCGTTGAGGAGTTGAACCAGCTCATTCGGAGTTAATTTTTCGGAGATGGTGGTGAAACCGCGAATGTCGCTGAACAGAATGGTCAGCTCCTTCATTTCGCCGCCCATGCTCAGGTACTTTTCCGGATCCTTTTCCATCAGCTCGATCACGCCGGGCGCCAGGTACTGCGAGAAGGTCTTGCGAACTTTCCTCTTCTCGCTCTCTTCGCGGACCATGCGCACGCTGGTGATGCCCACATAGTTTGCCGCCAGGGTGGCGGCGGGAATCACAAAACTCAGCCACTGACCTTTGCTCGCAAAGCTGAAGTAAACGAACCATCCGAAGGCCAGCAGGGTAACGATCACCAGGATTGTGGAATACAGCGGCGTGATCCGGCTGAACAAGAATCCGAACACCACCCCAAACAACAGAATGAATCCGATGTCGATCATTTCTTCGTGGGGACCGCGCTGCAAGAATCCGCGGCCTTTTTCCTGGCTGTGCAGCAGGTTATCGATGATATTCGCGTGAACTTCCACTCCCATATAGAGCGTGTTTTGGCCCTGAAATGGAGTGGTCCGAATATCGCCGATTCCGACCGCCGTGGCTCCGACCAATACGATTTTGTCGCGGAAAGTGTTGGGTGGCAGAGCTCCGCTCATGACGTCCCACATCGAATATTGCGAGTAGGTGCGGTAGGGGCCGGTGTAGTTGATGAGGGTGCTGCCGTCGAGGACATGATTGACGATGTGCGATCCCAACTCAATATGATCCAGGCCATTGGGTGAGATGTAGGCGACGACCTGCTGATCCGGAATTTTCTCGTATAGCCGCACAACCTCGACCGCGAGCGAAGGATAAAAATCCTGCTCCTTGTAGCGCACTACCAGCAAACCGTGGCGCAGCGTGTCGTCGGAATCCGGATGGATATCGATGAATCCATACGACGCCGCGGCGTCCGCGAGTTTTGCGATATTGGCTTCCACGCCCTGAGCCACCGTCCCAACTTTTTTCCACGCCCAGTCGATATCCGCCTTCTCGCCCTCTTTGAGCTTAAAGCCCACTGGCGATACCTGTGGAAAAGCGTGCGCCCAGATAATGTTGAGATAATCCTCCGATACTTTCGCATTCGCCGATTGGGCGCGCTGCTGATCCAGAAAGATATGCCCGAGCACGACGTTTCCACCGTTCTTCATCGCCGACGCAAACCGCGCATCCTGATCACTGGCTGCTTCCAGTTCGTTGATTTGGGTCAGCACCGCAGGCGGTGCAATCGAAGTGACGTCAGTTCGCAATTTATCCAACGCTTCCGTGGCGGAATTACTTTCGGGCACCGGAAAGGTGGCGTCAAAGGCGATGACCCGCGCTCCGCCCGCGTTCAATTCATTCACCAGCTTGGCGTAGGCTTTTCGGGGAAGGGGAAACGAACCGACCTGCTGTAGGGTCTTTTCGTCAATTCCGACGATAACAATACGATTGTCGTGCAGCCGCACCCCGCGCGTTTCGAAACGCAGGTCCAGGGAGCTTTCTTCGATGCTCTGCAGGAAGACGAAGCCGGCGCGCCTGCTGCTTTCCAACCCGGAGAATAAGAAAACCACGAGTCCGGTCAAGGTGACCAGAATGGCCACTTCCAGGTCGAGATGACGAAGAGCGAAACGGCCCAGCCCATCGAGCCAGCGCGACGATCGCTGTGGCGACGAGGTCATATTCGAGCAGATTAGACTCCGCGGTGACGCGGTTGTCTAGGGATTGGGATTCGTCGTGACGCGCTTGTTGCCGCCACCTGACTGCGAAAGCCCAATACCCAGCCCCAAACCGACGGCTACGGCGGTACCCACCAGCACCCAGCGTAGCGTGTGTCCATGCCGCGCTACGGTGGTTCCGTTATCGCTACCGGCGCCGACGGGTATGTCGGTCGACGAGAGGCTGGCCTGCAGCACATCCGGCGGCGTGCTGGAAGATTGAAAACCGGACGGCGGAATCTCGGAAGTGATTTCCACCATTTGTCCCGCGCTTACCGCGATCGAGTTCGTTCCGGCGTTGGCCTGCCCGGAATTGTTCACGGCCTTCGCGTTTCCCAGCGGCGATACCGTGACCTGGCCCTGGTAACAAATGACCGTCGTTTTGTTGGCGGCGTAACCCACGTAGAAATCGGTCCCGATCACGCCGATCACGGCGTTGGGAGTCTTCATTTCGAATTTTCCACCGGGGCGGGTGATCTTCACCACTTGGCTGCGCACCTTGCCAAAATCCATTTCGAGGGACGTCTGCTGCGCCGCGCTGTCGTGCTGCACGATGCGCAGTTCGCTGTCGGAGCCGACGCTCAGGATCGACCCATCTTTCAATCCGGCGCGGACGCGCCCGGTGTGCTCGGTCTGCAGCAGGTCATTCCAATTCAAATCTTCTTTGGCTTTGGCCGCTTTGGAATTCAGAGTGGCCGCGGGAATCATGGCGGTGATCTGTCCCGCCGGTTGGGTGCCGCCGGTTTGCGGCATCGCGGGCAAAGAAACGAGCAACGAACACAATAGAACGACAATGGGGCGCTTGAGATTCGTCATGCGGGACTCCTTTTGATTCTGTACCTGAGATGGTTTGAAGCGATTTTGACACAGGAAGTCGCGCCGTCAATTATTCAGGGAGTGAACTGCACCAATCTGGTTACTAGCACGCACCAGCGCGTCGCAATCAGAATCTAAGCGCTGGCTTCGGCGAGCGGAAGCCAAACTTCGAAGCAAGTTTTGCCGGGGGCGGAGTGGACTTGGATATTTCCTCGATGTTTTTTTATGATGCGCTGGACGGTGTCGAGGCCGAGACCGGTGCCCTGTCCGACACCCTTGGTGGTGAAAAACGGTTCGAAGATATGGGCGCTGACGTCCGCTGGAATTCCCGGACCGTTGTCGATGATCTCGACCACGACCCACTCGTCATCGCGATACGTGCGGATTTTCAGTTTGCCTTCGCCATTCATGGCGTCGATCGCATTGTCGATGAGGTTGGTCCAAACCTGGTTGAGCTCGCTGCCGAATGAATTCACCAGCAGCGGAATCTTCTGATAGTCGCGCTCGACGGTGACGCCGTGTTTCAGCTTGTGATTCAGGATGGTGAGCGTCGTCTCCAAGCTTTTCACGATGTCGACGTTCTGCAGCGGCGTCTGGTCCATATACGTATATTCTTTGATGGCCCGGACCAAATCCGAAATGCGCGACGTGCCGCTTTCGATTTCATTCAAGAGCGTCGCGATTTCC
>Ga0302306_10000849_pt1 | contig 17598 bp, 19 predicted proteins | sample III_Palsa_E3_1_FD_198761 | JGI IMG/M metagenome (GOLD analysis project Ga0302306, IMG submission 198761) | Peat permafrost microbial communities from Stordalen Mire near Abisko, Sweden - III_Palsa_E3_1 | ecosystem: Environmental > Terrestrial > Soil > Palsa > Peat permafrost | place: Sweden...
GATCGTAAGTCTCTCACCAGCTAAGGATTTTCGGCTTTTAAGAAATAGAATAAAAATCCTAAATCCTTGGTGGGCTATTACCATCCACCAGCTACCTTTATTTAATCCTCAACGTTTTTGTTAACCAGCAATTTTATTTTTATGAATTATTCCTTTGGATCACCCCGGAGCTAGATTGTTAAATATAACGTTTATTATTCACCCGTTCACAACTAAAAATTTATTTTTAGTTATTATTAGAATTTGTCAAACACATTGATAACGTTCATTCGAAGCCAGGTTCATAACTCGCCCAACTTGCTAAAAAATTTATAAATTAGAAATTTAAACAGCGTCCGAATAGAACCTCCGTACCTAAGCATTACGATACAGTAAAAGATTTCAGCGGGGAAGGAATCGAACCTTCATCTTTTGAGTACAAGTCAAATATTCTACCACTGAACTACCCACCGTAATATCAGAAATACTTATACCGGTCGGATAAGATTTGAACTTATATTTTTAATTTTGGAGACCAATGTTTTTCCTTTTAAACTACCGACCGTTAAATAAAATTAATTCAAATCCGGCTGGAAAGGATTCGAACCTATAACTTTGATTTTGAAGACCAATGCTTTTCCATTAAACTACCAGCCGTTATTAACGAAGAAGCCACTACACTAATTTTTTAATTATTACTTTAATTAACACATCATATAACGCTTCACGTATAGCGCTATCATTTAACGAAATTTCTTCTAATATAGCGGAAACTTGATATTTTGGATCAACAATAGTTTCAGCTAATAAGTCTTTAAATTTTGATACTTTGTCTACTGGAATATTGTCAAGATACCCTTGAATTACGGAATATATAAGTATTAACTCATGATCAAGTGTTAAAGGATTATAAGGATCTTGATTTAAAACCTCAACAATACGTGCTCCACGTCTCAACGTGAATTGTGTAGCTTCATCAAGCTCACTTCCAAAAGAAGCAAAAGCTTCAACTTCCCTATATTGAGCCAACTATAATTTTAACGATCCTGCCATGCTTTTCATAGCTTTAACTTGGGCAGCAGAACCAACACGACTTACAATTAAACCAACATTAACAGCTGGTCGAATACCTTTATAAAACAATTCTCCTTATAAAAAAATTTGACCATCAGTAATACTGATAACGTTGGTCGGAATATAAGCTGAAACATCACCAGCTTGTGTTTAAATAATAGGCAGGGCTGTTAAGGACCCAGCTCCAAAATCATCAGATAATTTCGCTGCACGTTATAATAATCTAGAATGTAAATAAAAAACATCGCCGGGAAAAGCCTATCTACCTGGAGGGCGGCGTAATAATAAAGACATTTGTCGATAAGCGACAGCATGCTTACTTAAGTAATCATAAACAACCAATGCATGCAATGCGCGATCTCTAAAGTATTATCCAACTGCACACCCTGTATAAGGAGCTAAATATTGTAAGCTAGCCGCATCCGAAGATGTCGCCGAAACAACCGTAACATTTCCAAATGAGTTTGCTTTTTTTAAGCGATCAACAATATCCGTTACTGTTGAGCATTTTTGTCCAATTGCAACATAAACACAATAAAGAGAATCATATGTATCTGTTTCAAAAATATCTTCAAAATGCGGTACAACTAATTCAGAAATTAAGCTTACATCAATATCAGAGTCTACAACAGAATCATCTGCAAATTCTTGGGAGTCACTACCAACATTCAGATCTTGTGATGTTAAGGTCTCACCATTATCACTAATAATATCTGCGTACGTTTCTTTTAACGATTGAAATAAATCTAATGCATCATTTTCATTAATGCTTTGAACTGTAATGTCGGGCAGAACATTATCCGAAATATTAACTAATAAATGATTATTAATAATTGTATCAATAGCAATAGTTGTTTTACCTGTTTGTCTATCACCAATTATTAACTAACGTTGCCCACGACCTATCGGAATCATTGCATAAATAGCTAAAATTCCAGTTTGCAAAGGTTCATGTACACTTTTTCGCGTAATAATACCTGGCGCCTTAATATCAACATCTGCGTATTGTTAAGCAACTATGTCATCACCACCATCAATACTATTAACCAAACTATAAACAATACGACCTAAAGTATTAAACCCAACTGGCACGCTAATTAAAGAACCACCACGAACAGCAATATCGCCTTGCTTAACGCTAGTTTCCGTAGCAAAAATAACAACTTTTACAAATTTTTTTTCAATATTAAGAGCAATACCTGAAACATCATTAACAGTCGCAATACCATCCGCTATCGATACTACGGTTCCGTATTAATCAAAGTCTAGTAAGTTGTTATTAGTATTATTTAAGTTTTCTAAATTACTCAAATTAAATGACATTAATAAAACAACTTACGTAACAACGGTTTAGCCCAGGGGGGTTTGAACCCCCGCATGACGGTTTCAAAGACCGTTGCCTTACCAACTTGGCTATGGGCCAAAAACTATTTGGAAAATAATTTTTAGTTAATTAAAATCGATTATTTTACACACCTACCGCAAAAAATATTTTTTCCACCTTAAAATTTCAAGGTTTCACTCATAAACTAACCCAAATACTAAAATTATAATAAATGAAATCACAATCTCATGGCTTCATACTGAAAATAATCATAAATTTAAAGACCACGGTATTAAGTACACAATCTCTAAATCAAAAATAATAAAAAGAATTGAAACAATATAAAAATGAATTTCAAAAGGTGTCCTCGGCGCACCAAAAGGCATAAACCCGCATTAATAACCTTTAACTTTTTAGTTATATAAAGATTTAGGAGCTAATAAATAGCTTAAACAGATCATTAATCCCGCTAAAATTCCACAACAAAATATAAATATTACCATAGTTAAAGAAAAAATATAACCTACTATTTTTAATCAAATAATCCCTTTTTATTAAGACAATAGATATTTTTCACTAAAACAACAAACAAAACTTCAATAGTTACAAAAACGACCTAAATAGTATATGAATAAAGGTCACCCAAGCAGTGGAAATACAACTAAAACTGTAATCCAGCTATGCGCATAAACCGCTTCCCTAAAATCACGCGTTTGAAAATAACGTCTTGTCGGTGTAAATCACATAATTTTTATAAAACGAAGATAATAAAAAGTACTAATAACGCTGGTTACCATAGTGGCTACAAGAACAATAACAATAATCGCAGCGTATAATGTTAAATAAGTATTATAAGAATTTATCAGTTCGTCCATTAAAGAAACTCAAATAAAATATTTGCTAATAAAACCAATAAGCGGTGGCAACCCCCCCATTGAAAAAATAACTAACGTTAATAATGATTTATTCATATTGTCCCCAAATACAAGATCAATTAGATACCAACCTTCCGAATTTTCGCGGGTTAAGATAATTGAAAAAACTAATAATGACCAAATATAAGTTATTAGATAAAACATAGAAGCTTGTAACCCAATATAATTATTACAACTCAAACCTAAAATCATAAAACCCATTTGATTAATTGATGCATACCCCATAAAACGTTTTAATGATCCTTGCGTTAACGCACCAATACAGCCAATAACAACACTAATTAAACCACTAAGCAACAATAGTGTTGATGTTCGTTCAGCTCATACCGGATGAATAAAATGCAAGTTTCAAAAATAAAAAAGATGGAACCCAATCGGCAGTTTTACGCCTATATTTAACAAACCTATTGTCGCTCAAGAAATACCTTGGTAAACATCGGGTAAAACTAAATGAAAAGGAAATAGCGCTAATTTATATAAATAGGCTGAGAGAATACAAACTAGCAATACCGCATAAAGAGTTGTAATAAAATTTAAGTCACCTGTCAAAACACCTAGTTTAATATATATAAAATCAATGCTATGAATCGATAAATACTCGATTGAAGTACCGTAAGCAAACAACGCAGACGAAATACTCCCAAACAAGTAGTATTTAATAGCTGCCTATGCATTTCCAGCTGTTCCTCCAGAAGCAAGAAGACCATAACTAACTAAGCTCAACGCTTCCAAACACACATATAAACTTAATAAATGCGACGTATCAAGTAAAAGCATACCAAATAATAATAACATTAACGCATACTTACTTAAATAGCCTGATAAAAACTTACTAAAAAGCGCAGCCATTACAAAAATGATTAATATAAATTTTCCAAATACAGAATATTCCGTACTAACAAATAGTGATCATCGATCAACCCCCATAACACCATGGCAAGTATTTCAATAGTCCTTATATCAAAAATATAAAACAATAATAATTAACAGACGTGGTATCCCTAAGCTAGTTAACTTATCTGAATCATCCTGCCCATCCCATTTTAAAAATAAAAATCAACACAGTAAACTTACTGCAAGTACCGCTGAAGCTAAAAATTTAAAAGAAAAAGATAACTCTGTGGATAAAAACAATGGAGAACTTGACAAAATACTATCGGCATTCATCGGTGAAAATAAGTCGTATTCAAAAATTAGGACGGTTCCATTTTGTATAGCACACATTTTGGTAATTAACAAGCTAAGCATATTTTGCATTTATAAAAATTTTTGAAGCATAAAAAGTTAATCCCTTAGATCGGACTCGCAACAACACTGTATGGATTTTAAGTCCATCGCCTCTACTTTTGGGCTACTAAGGGTATTACAAATTACTCCTGATGAGATTCGCACTAATACTTTATAAGTTCTAAGCATATCGCCTCTACTATTGGGCTACAGGAGTTTGAAATTTTACCTTTGATGAGATTCTCACTAACACTTTATAGATTTTGAATCTATCGCCTCTCTTATTGGGCTACAAAGGTTTAATATTACCCTACTTTACTACTTTACTACTTTAAAAGCTATTCCAAAATATCGGGATAATCATTTAAATCGTAGGCAACTACGCGAATAGGCATAAAACTATGTCTTAAACCACATAACTCAGAGCATTGGCCATAGAAAACACCGGTCCGTAATATAAATAAATTTATTTCATTTAAACGACCCGGACATGCATCTGTCTTAACCCCAAAACTTGGAACCGCTCAACTATGCAAAACATAACTAGATGAAACTAAAACACGTATTTGCATTTTTATTGGTAAAAATAACGAATTATCTACAGTTAATAAACGTAAATCACCCGCTACTAAATCATCTTCTAAAACCATATAACTATCAAAATTTTGGTTAATAATTTTACCATCATTTTTAAAATCACTATTTTCATAGCTTCAATACCATTGGTGCCCAATTGCCTTTATGGTTAAACAAGGATTATTCGATTCATCCATTGCATAAAGTAAGGCAAAGGACGGAACAGCAATAAAAATTAAAATTATTGCTGGAATAATTGTTCAAACGATTTCTAACACTGTGTGATGTGTTATCATTAAAGGTAAAGCCTTATTCCGTGCACTATTAAATCAAAAAATTGTACGCGCCAAAATTCACATAATAAAAACTATAATAAGAATTAAAAAAAACATAATATCATGATGTAAATCAATTATACCCTACATTATAGGTGTTGCAGGATCTTGGAAACTCAATTGTCATGGTTATGCATAGTCTAAAAGCGCTATTGGTAAAAATTTTTTCTTGTTAATTAATTTACTACGAATAAACTTCGGAGTATTTCGACGTCACGGTGAATTTCTACCACCACCATCTTTGCCTGTAATTACACGAAAAACAATATACAAAAATAAAATAGTAGCAACAATTGAAATAATTGATCCAAATGAAGAAACTTTATTTCAACCTGCAAAAGCATCAGGATAATCAGAAATTCTACGCGGCATACCTGCTAAACCAAGAAAATGCATTGGAAAAAAAGTAATGTTAACCCCAATAAAAAAAACTCAAAAATGAATTTTTCCAAGCATTTCATTATAGCTACGCCCAGTAATTTTTTCAATTCAATAATAGAACCCAGCAAAAATACCAAATACAGCACCCATAGATAAAACATAATGAAAATGAGCAACAACATAATAAGTGTCATGTAAAGCAATATCCAAACCTGCGTTCGATAAAATAACACCTGTTAAACCCCCACAAGTAAATAAAAAAATAAAACCCAATGCAAATAACAATGGAGTATTTAATTCTATATTACCACCTCATAAAGTTGCTAATCAATTAAATATTTTAACACCTGTCGGAACAGCTATTATCATAGTAGCAGCAGTGAAATAAGCTCTAGTGTCCACGTATAAACCAACTGTGTACATATGATGGGCTCAAACAATAAAACCCATAACCCCTATAGTAATCATCGCTCAAACCATACTAGTATAACCAAAAATAGGTTTTCCCGAAACCCCTTAAACGACTTGACTAATAATTCCAAATGATGGTAAAATTAGTATATAAACTTCAGGATGTCCAAAAAATCAAAATAAATGTTGATATAAAACTGGATATCCACCACCACTCGGATTAAAAAAACTTGTATTAAAATTACGATCACTTAACAGCATTGTGATTGCACCTGCTAAAACCGGCAGTGATAACAGTAATAAAAACGCAGTAATTAAAATTGATCAAACAAATAAAGGCATTCGGAACAATCTCATACCACCAGTTCGCATATTAAGAATTGTAACAATAAAGTTAATAGCACCCCCAATTGAGCTAATACCCGCAATATGTAAACTAAATATAGCCATATAAACCGCATAGCCTGGGTGTCCTATAATACCACTTAACGGCGGATAAACTGTCCACCCGGTTCCAACCCCAGCATTAACAAAACTTGAGTTCAATAATAAAAATAAACTAGCCGGCAATAACCAAAAACTTAGGTTATTTAATCGTGGAAAAGCCATATACGGAGCACCTATTAAAATAGGAACAAAAATATTACCAAAACCACCAATTAAAATAGGCATAACCATAAAAAAAATCATAATAAAAGCGTGTGTTGTGACAATCGTGTTATATAGCTGTAAATTATTACCTAAATATTTATTACCAGGTTGCGCTAACTACAATCTAATAACAGCTGATAAAGCAGTACCTAAAACACCACAAGAACCTCCGAATATCAAATATAAAATACCTATATGTTTATGATTTGTTGCATACAACCATTGATTTTTTCAATTTTTTCAACTAAACTTTACATTGCTATAAAGTGATGCACTACTAGTTGAGGTATTACGAGATGGCATCCCATCTAAGGCCTTATTAGCCACAATATTTTTTTTTGTTATAGTCATTTTTTTCATAATTTTTAATAAAGATACAATGGTTTCAAAAAGGTAATGAACCTTAAGCTACTCTATAAGTAATTGAAACAAAAATTATAATACACCCCTCGCAAAAAAAACATAACCTTTTTACGAATAGCTACCAACATCAAACACGAACAGTAAAAATACCATATTTAGTATTAACCATTGATTGGGTTACTTCGATTGGATGCGAAATAGTATGCAATGGTAAATGCCTAGGTCCGATAAAGTAATTCCGAGTTCGTAATGATCCCGCTAATTTTCCCGTTATTTTAATCCGTAAAATAATTGGATTAACAAGCAGTTTTAAAAAATACCGTCGAGCATGTGTTATAACAACTTTTTGTAATTTACGCAAATTATTAATAAGCGATCGCTGTTTTTTTTTCGCAGCGTTCCGGGCAAGCATCACCCCAATCAAATAGCTTATTATATTGCTATTAGCTTGACGGGTTAAAACAAATAAATGCAACAAAACAGCATCAACTGAGTGTTTTAAAAACTTTATACTACGTAAAAAATTACCAAGCTCGTTGTTTTGCGATAACCGTCAATACGACATTTTTTGCATATCTTTATAGGTATTAAAAATGTTAATTAACGAAATACTACGAATACCATTTTGATCGGTTTTCGAAAAAATAGAGCTTAACTCCCAGGCCACTAACCCCGGAATACAGTACCTAGTTACATAACGGCAATAATTCCGAAATTTTATAAACCGATTGCGCCGTTTTTTTCGGCGACCTCCAAAAAATAAAATGCGTTTACGTCATGCGCTATAAAAACGCCGAGTGTAACGAAACATTTTTTTTGTAAATAGGTTTGTCTTGGAATTCTTTACAGTTTCTTTTTTACGATCTATCCCATAAAAACGTAACCAACGTAATTGTGGTGGATATGTATCCCGTTGTTTATTTTGAAAAAATCCAACACGTTGTTTACCCCTAAAAAATCATGCGCGTCGTTTTTTTTTACCTGACAGCTCCTTTCAAGTATCTGACCGCTTAAAATAATTTGTTTGTTGATTTAAACCAGTTTTCGCTCCTTTTTTACCTCAAAAAAAATTTGTTTTACTAAAATACCGACGCCCCAAATGACTCGTAATAAAACGATTCACAAAATTTTGTTTTGTTTTTTTTTGTCGCCATGGTTTATTAATCCGTAAAATAAATTTTTTTTTCAAACGGAATTTTTTACTTTTAAACTTTTTTTTTCGTAACCGCCTTTTTTTTAAAAGCAAAGTTCGCCAACTAGCCTGCTCATTGCTTTTTAACAAACTATTTTTTCGTCTTTTTTTTTTATTAAATACCGATTTATCTTTTTTTTTACTTTTAAAAAGCAAATTATAAAAAAATCGTTTTTTAAATGACCCAACATAGCGACCTAAGGGCTTTTTTCCTAACTGAAAAAAAACATGTGAATCTTTATACAGCTTTTGTAAAATTCAAAAAGGCGTTGACGCCAATTTTTTATCTTTAAATCAAAACAACGCATTTAATCTTTCTATATAAAACTTTTTTTTTAATTTAGTTAGTTGTTTCTTTTTTAGTCTGTCGTTTGACTTACTACCCCGCTTATTACGGGGTGAAACAGCTACTGTTTTTACAACTTTAAAATCAGCATCGATAACATTCTTATTATCCGAAAACTTTTGTTTTTTACTTTGATGAACTTTTTTTTTTGCGTATTTTTGCGGAAACTTCAAGAACATTTTTAAAAAAATTTTTTCTTTTCGAACCGCCAAATTTCGACGTTTTTTTATTCTATCAGCATAGAAGTACGGTTTAATATTTTTTTTATTTAAAAGTCGATACTGCGAATCTATTTTAAATAAATTAGTATATTTTTTTTGCCTTTTATTCTTTCGCAAAAAAACTTTTAAGTTTTTTCGTAACCTTCTATGGTGCTTACGATAACTTTTTGACTTATAAACACGTTGAAATCATTTATAAAAAATGATTGTAAATTTTGAATTCACATTTTTCATACGTATTGGAAAAATTTTTAGTTTTAATAACTCTTTACTTAAACGATTTTGCGGATCTACTACTGAATTATCGATAAGCGGTCACAGTTGGCCATCTAAACCTTGTGTAACACCTTGACGGATAACTATCGGATTTTTTAAATTACTTGTACTCATTTTTTAAATAACACAAAAAACATGGTCGGGGTGGGTTCTGCCCCCACGATCGTTATTAACATTTGATTTACAGTCAAATCCCTTGGACTAACTTGGATACCCGACCATGTCTTTTTACAATATACTTAAAAACGTAATCGACATAAAACACGTTCAACAGCCAACGGATGCGCTAAAAAACGTAAAAACTGAGGGGTGTACTTTGCTACTACCGAATAATCTAATTTTCGATAAATAACCCACGCATGAACCCGTTTACTGTACTCAAAAAATTTTGGTCAAACAAATTTATTACGTTTTCGTCAAAAACGCCGAAAGTAAACACGTCGTAAATAGTTTATTTCTAAGCTATCCCCTACCCTAACGACTTTTTGTAATTCAAACATGTTTGCTACGATGCTCCCATTTATAATTAAACCTTTCCGTTTTATAAGTTTTTCACAAGCGGCACGATTACGAACTAACCTTGTATAAAATAAAATTAAGTCCCATCGCGATAAAACATTATATAACAAATTAGAAACATGGTCTTGTGCAAAATACCGCCGTTTAAAATTTCGATTAATTAAAAATCTAATTCGATCTTTTGGAGTACACAATTTCCATGATAAAAAATCTAATAAAATTTTACGTGTATTAAAATCTTTCAGTACTTTTAGTCGTCTTACTGACAATTGATACGTGTTTAAAAACTCAGCTTTTTTTCAAACTTTCGCAGATTTACGATTAAAACGTCAACGTCTAAGCACTCGTCTTTTTTTTAATCATTTTTTCCGTTTTCCATACTTTCGTCAAACTTGACTAAAAACCAGAGGTTTTAATCAATACCTAAAATACGGTATATTATTAGCTTTAACCAAACTTTTTTTAATCGAATTTTGCGACATAAAACTGTTTTTTTTATAAGACAAAAATTTTCCAAGCATTTTTTAACAATAATACCACACGTATCAACAGCAAAATTAAACCCGCTTCCCTCAAACTAAAAAAGTATTTAGGTAATTTAAACAACCGAGTTCTTATGAGAGCGGTTGATATAGTATAAAGTAAAACTAACAATCAAATTTTTAAATTAACCGAACAGGATTAAAAAAGCCATCATTAGACCAAACAAAGCAATTGCTTCTGTAAGAGCAAAACCTAATAAGGCGTATGTAAATAGTTGTTTTGTTAAAGAAGGGTTACGTGCGATTGATAAAGTTAAACTGCTAAAAACGATCCCAATACCAACACCTGCACCAGCTAAACTGATTGTAGCTAACCCTGCACCAATTAATTTCGAGGCTTTTAATAACATATACACGATCCTCGAAATTATACCCCATTAATACCACAAAATATTAAATTAAGGTTTTTCTGTAACATTCTTACCTCGAGCCCTCCTATTAAAAAATAAATTATTATTTTTTATTAGCAATCAGCCCCGGGCGTGAAACATCTGTTGCAACAACAATCGTAATAAACAATAAAAAACCAATTAGTAAAACTAATTGCCCATAATATGAGTAAAGTGTCTGGCTTATTACCAATACGTCACCTTGATTACGATAAACATTAAAAAATAGTGTGTTAGCAGTATTTTTTAATAACAAAAATCGTTCTGAATTTGTAAATGCTATAAATCAACTAATAATGCACCAAAAATAAATAACAAATTGAATAAAACGACGACGTGAACTTTTTGATATTTTTTTATACTGTTTTATATCTAAAAACATGATTACGTATAAAAATAACATTGTAATAGCCCCAACATATACAATTATTAAAACTGCACTAATAAAATAAATTTGCAACCTTGAAAAAAATACCGCACTCATAACAAAAGTTGTAATTAAAGATAATAATGCGTTGATAGTTTGTCGACAAAATAATGCACTTAATGCACTTACTAACACCCCACTTAAAATTAATAGGTTAAACATTTATTTTACATAATCAAAACCCTTCATAACACAAATACACTAATAAACTGTCGGGGCCAGAATCGAACTGACGCCCACGGGGCATGAGCCCGTTATACTACCACTATACAACCCGACAATCTAAAATAAGCATTAGCTAAGTTTTAATAATAACATTAAAATAAGCAGATAAATACAAGAATTGTAATTTTTTATCTTCCAAAATACTTTCTTGTGATAAAAAAGAAACACTAAACGAAGGATTTTCAATATAATCAAATCATGATAAATTCGGATATGCATTGTAAAAGTTGGTACATCAATCAACTCTAATTAAAAATTCGTTTGCGCTAGTTATTTTTGCAGTAACAGAATTTCAATTCGCAATAAAAAATGCTAAATCAAAAAAATAAGTACCATAAATTTGGTTAAACGAACTCCCAAAAAACGTATACAGATGCTTAAACTTTAAATAGTCTTTTTTTGCTTTTAATATATTATTTTTGGATAGCGACAGAATACAGGACGCTGCATACCCAGCTCCAATAGCAAATGAGTCACTAACCGAAACTACAAATAACTTTTTATTTAACCATAAAGCATTTGCCTGAATTTTTAACGAAAGACGACTTAAATGCACATTAGATAGTACACAATTACGCATTAAACCCATTAACTTTAGTTTTGCAATTTTGAGGATCAACACCATCATTCAACATGTTATACCTTTCCAAATCAATTGTTCCGGTTTTACGATATCCAAAAATTATCAGCCCAAACCCAATAGCAACCTCAGCAGCGGCAATAGCAAGTAAAATTAAAACAATACTAAGCCCATCTAAAATTTGTAAATACACAAAACCTAATAAAAAATTTCAATTTGAAGCTAATAAACACAACTCAATACCAATTAAAATTCGTATTATATTATGACTGTTGTAAACAACTGCTACCATTCCGATAAAAAATAAACTTCCTGAAAAATAAAAAAGATTAAGCATATTTAAAAATAATCTAAAACTTAGGTAATCATAAATAAAGCATCAGCTTTTACCAATTCAGCGGCAAAATAAAAAATAATACCAACAAAGAATAACATATAACCTAAGCCTAACGGCAATATCGTTTCTCAGCCAATTAACATTAACTGATCATACCGATAGCGTGGTAAACTGGCGCGCAGTATGACGAATAACGCACTCATGAATAAAACTTTTATGGTATACGTTAACAAATTAATAAACGATCAAAAAAAAAAAGAATAACCCCCTAAAAACACGTTAGTTAAAAAAATTGATAATAAAAACATGTTACTATACTCACCTAAAAAAAACAAAGCAAATACTAAAGAAGAGTACTCAACGTTAAATCCTGCAACAAGCTATGCTTATGCCTATGGTAAATCAAATGGAGTACGATTAGTTTAAGCCAAAACAGTTATAATAAATAAAATAAAAATTGGAAATAACGGAAATGCTAATCAAATGCCGGTAGTTGCTTGGTAGCTTATAATCGACGCCATGTCAAGAGAACCAGTACACATCGCGACTGGTAATATAAGTACGCCCATTGAAACCTCATATGAAACCATTTGTGCAGTTGAACGAATCGAACCTAAAAAAGCGTAGCGTGAGTTACTCGATCAGCCACTTAAAATTATCCCATATATACCAACCGATGATGTAGCAAAAAATAATAAAAGATTAAAACCTGTATCTGAAACGGCATTACCAAGATTTAAAAACGGCATAAAACCTCAATTTAATAAGCTAACAAAGAAGGTAAGGAAGGGAGCGAATAAAAATAAACCTTTATTCGCTTTCGCTGGTAGTATAATTTCCTTTCCTAATAGTTTTAAACCATCTGCAACTGGTTGTAGTAACCCATAAAAACCAGTAACGTTAGGCCCACGTCTTCGTTGAATCGATGCAATTAACTTCCTTTCCGCCAAAGTAAAAAAAGCAACTACAACCAACGTTCCTATCAACGTGGTAACGCCTATCGCTATTCACATAATCATCTTCATAAATTATAACGCTATTAAGTATACTTAAACTTTCGCATGCATACACCAAAACCAAATAAAAGTCTATTTTCAAAAAAAATATTAAAGCTACCCCCCACTCCACAGCCGAAAACTCTGCGAAATAGCTACTTATTCAATTAATTAAAACACTATATTCTCACCATGAAGCTACAAACATTTTTATTACCCAATATAAAATATGAAATCAGGATTTGCCAAACGCATATTTAACTAAATTACCAAAATCCGAAAATGCAATAAAATATACTCTTAATTTATACTAAATTAAAGTAAATAAAAAACAATTATTTATGCGCCCCATAAAAATAATTTTCACTTTCCTATAAAAGCACACAGGTCGTCTACTGGAATTGAACCAGTGTATTAGGATTCACAATCCTAAACTTTACCACTAAGCTAAGACGACCTTTCATAGTTTAAAATAATTAATTTTTAAGATCCTCAGCAATAAATAAAAATATACAAAAATAGTCAAACAACATCAACAAAATGTCAATACCAACTTGCTACTTAAAACCCAATATGTCTTGTTATTGAAAAATGACCTAATAATAGACGAAAATAAGCAACTAAAAGCATAATTGTCCCAATAATAACATGCAACCCATGAAATCCTGTAGCCATATAAAAAATTGAACCATAAACACTGTCATTAATTGAAAATGTAGCTAACCCATACTCAATAAATTGTAATCAGCTAAATAAAATACCATATAAGCATGCTAAAAAAAGACCTGTAGCAGCATCAAGTGTTAACCCAGCAATAATTGCACGATGTGCCCAAACCGTACAAATACCAGATGACAACAGTATAATGGTATTAGCTAACGGTAAATGCCATGGATTTAACGTTTCAATTCCTACCGGTGGTCAAACACATCCAATGCCCACCGCAGGTGCAACACTAGCATGAAAAAACGCTCAAAAAAAAGAAAAAAAAAACATAACCTCTGAAACAATAAATAATACCATACCCAACTTTAAACCTTTTTGAACCCGAATAGTATGTCAGCCAATTCGTGCTTAAATGATGATGTCTCAAAATCAAATTACTAAAAAATTAATCAGTAATAAAACTGTTCCGCTTAATACATAATAGTTGGGTGTAAAAAATATAAAAAATGCAGTATTTGAGGTAGGGTTGTGAAGTAAATAGGCTGTTATATTAGCGATTAGACCAATAAGAATTGAAACAACAATAGGTAAGTACGACGGTGATACAATATGAAATGGATGTTGCGCATTAATAGATTTTTTTCCATTGACTAGCATTTGAAAATTAAAAACATCTTTTGCTACCCATTTATTTAATGGCTTTTTAAAACATCATTTATATAAAGTGAAACCAGCACACTAAATACATACGCTTGTAAAATACAAATTAAGATCTATAAAAAGCTAATCACAAATAAAGTGACTAACGGTGCAATTCCTAAAAAACCAAAAAAACCAACACCGACAATTGACCAAACAAACGACCCAAGTATTTTAGATAACGCATGCCCAGCTAGCATATTAGCAAATAAACGAATTGACAAACTAAGAACCCGTACATTATATGAAATTAACTCTAAAATAATTAAAAACCATGACATCGCCAAAGGGGAGCCTGACGGTAAAAAAATACCGGCCAACTTCGAATTTTGCACAACAAAAGCAATAATATTTAAACCACAAAATGACTGCATCCCAAAATATAAGGTTGTCAGCGCTAAACTAGTCAATGTTAGACTGTAAGGTATTAATCCAAATAAATTAAATAAACAAATTACCGTAAACAACGTAAACATATAATTACTATAGCCAAGAACGGGTGTTAACGTGTCACTACTTACACTAATGTAACTTTTAAATCCACTATACAGCGATTTTAAATTGACGGAATATAAAAAATTTAATACCACTAAAAAAATACTAATAACACTAACAATAGTTGTTATTAAATAATTTGAAAAATAGCAACCCAGACCAAGTATTAAAAACTGATCTATGGGATTATTAATAAAAACTACCATTACGTGAACACACAATTAACGATCAACTTCACCAAATACGATATAAGAAGTACCAATAATAGTAACAATATCCGCTAATAAATGATTTTTTGCCAAAAACTTCATACCCTGCAAGTGTAAAAACCCAGGAGATCGCACCTTAACCCGATAAGGTTTATTTAGACCATCAGAAACTAAATAGACACCAAATTAACCTTTTGGTGCTTAAATACTGCTGTACGTATCATCATTTGCCAACACAAAACCAGCCGTATACAACTTAAAATGATGAATCAAAGCTTACATCGAACCTTTCATTTCAACGCGTGGTGGCGAAACAAACTTATAGTCAGCGATTTTAATCGGACCAAAAGAAATAGAATTAATGCACCACTCAATTATTTTTAAACTCTCTCGCATCTATGCAATACGAATTAAATAACGATCAAAACAATCACCGTTTTGACCAATTGGAATATTAAAGTTAATTTCGCTATAAACTTCATAGGGTTGATTAATACGTAAATAATTTAAAACACCAGAGCCACGTACCATAACTACTGAAAACCCTCAAGCAATAGCTTTCCTAGCCGAAACACAACCAACATTTACAACACGATCACGCCAAATTCGATTTGCACTTAAAAGTTCTTAAATCTCCTCAATTCTTGAATTAAACGAATCAATAAATTTATGAATATCCCCAAGTAAGCCTTTTGGTAAATCTTGCGCAACACCCCCAACCCGAAAATAGTTTGCATGCATACGTGCACCACTAACTCTTTCATAAAATTCTAACAGTTTCTCGCGTTCCTAAAAACCTCATAGAAATGGGGTTAAAGCTCCAATATACATGGCGTGGGTCGTTATAGCCATTATATGATTAAGTAAACGCGTTATTTCCGCAAATAAAACTCTAATTATTTGCGCGCGTCGCGGAATTGTTAAGGAACCTAATTTTTCTATTGCCAATACAAAACCATGCTACTGTTCCAACATCGAAACATAGTATAACCGATCAAAGTACGGAATTCCTTGTAAGTACGTTTTTTGCTCTAAAAGTTTTTCAGTTCCCCTATGTAACAAACCTATGTGTGGATCAGCGTTTAGCACTTTTTCACCACGTAAATCAAGTATTAAACGTAAAACGCCATGAGCAATAGGGTGTTGAGGACCAAAATTTAAAGAATAATGTTGTAAATCCGAAGAATGCTTTGCACCAAAAAAATTTTTCATTAGCGTTTATCAACCTTATCGACAGTAGCGTTATGATACTTATCATTCAATTTCCCCAAATAAGGTATAATAACTAAAATATGAATAAAATAATACAATGTCAAACATTGAGTTATTACCATTGTTTCACTTACCGGAGTTCGCCCTCCAAACCAACCTAAAAGACAAACAACAACTATAAAAATAAAAAAAGATAATCCATACCAAATCGTTAATTTATTAGATGTTTCGCGTTTGCTATCAACAAATGGAAAGAAAAAAAGACATAACATACTTAACCCCATAAAAATAGCACCACCTAACTTATCTGGTATTGATTTTAAGATCGCATAAAAAATTAAAAAATATCACTCAGGAACTATATGCCGAGGCGTAACAGTCGGACTCGCTGCTATATTATTATCAGGATGACTAAACATATTTGGTGCATAACAAACAACCAAAAGCAATGTTGTGATAACAAAAACAACACCTAAAATATCTTTCCATATATAGTACGGTGAAAAATGAATAGCATCATTCCCAGTCAATACCCCTGTAGGACTCGATGAACCAACTGAATGTAATAGTAAAATGTGAACAATTGCTAACGCCGCAATAATAAACGGTAATAAATAATGCAAACTATAAAAACGTGTTAAAGTCGCATTGTTAATAGCAGGGCCGCCTCAAATTCACTCAACAATAGGCTTTCCAACTACAGGAATAGAAGAAATAATATTCGTAATAACTGTTGCGCCTCAAAAACTCATTTGCCCTCAAGGTAAAACATAACCTAAAAAAGCAGTCGCAGCCATTAGAATAAAAATAACAACCCCGGAAATTCAAACATATTGACGCGGATAACGATAAGAACGATAATACAATCCACGAGCCATGTGCGCATAAATTAAAATAAAAATAAACGACGCACCGTTCGCATGCATATAACGAATGGTTCAACCGCCAGATATGTTACGCATCAAGTGCATTACACTGTCGAACGCAATATCCATTTGCGGGCAATAATACA
>Ga0302306_10000852_pt1 | contig 17579 bp, 20 predicted proteins | sample III_Palsa_E3_1_FD_198761 | JGI IMG/M metagenome (GOLD analysis project Ga0302306, IMG submission 198761) | Peat permafrost microbial communities from Stordalen Mire near Abisko, Sweden - III_Palsa_E3_1 | ecosystem: Environmental > Terrestrial > Soil > Palsa > Peat permafrost | place: Sweden...
ATAACATTGATCAAAATTCTGCAACTGCCAAAGCTTTTATGGATAAAGGAATCCCGGAAGGCCAGGCGGTTACTTACGCGCAACAAATGGGAGGTATTCCCGGCCTTTCCATGTATTGGGGTAATAAACCGGGCACATCCGGCCCATTTTACTTTGGCGCGGTTATTTGTTTCCTGTTTTTATTTGGACTGTTAATTGTGAAGAACCGGATAAAATGGTGGCTATTGGGAACAGTGCTTTTAACTATGCTTTTGTCATTCGGCCAAAATTGGCCCTATCTATCAGATTTGTTTTTCAATTATTTTCCGCTATATAACAAATTTCGGGCTGTTGAATCAATACTGGCGGTTGCAAGCATATGCTTCCCAATAATGGCCTTACTTGCCATCCAGGAAATTATTGTTTCGACTGACAAAAAGCTTGTATTTAAAAAATTAAAGCTTGCTTTATATATTGCAGGTGGTCTTACTTTAGTTTTAATCCTTTTGCCGCAGCTTTTCTTAAGTTTCAGATCCGCCGAGGCTCAAACGGGAATTGACTATCTCACAAAGGCCTTTCGCGGAGACAGCGCCACAGCTAATAGCATAGCAAATGCTGTAGTGAGTGACAGAACCGACCTGGAACGTAACGACGCTATAAGAACCTTGATTTTTATAGCTATTAGCTTCGGCATTTTGTGGGCGTTTATTAAACAAAAGATCAATGTTACTCTATTTTCTATCCTTCTTTTTGCGCTCATACTAACGGATATGTGGCAGGTAGATAAGCGCTATCTGAAGGATTCGAATTTCCAGGATCAACAGAGTGCCGACCAATTAGTAAAGCCAAGAGAAGTTGATTTACTGATCAATCAAATTAATACCCGGACTGCCGATCCGGATTTCAGGGTGTTTGACCTGACAGCTGAAATAAAAAATGACGAACAAAATCCCTTCTTTCATAAGTCTATAAGCGGGTACTCAGCTGCACGTTTAAAAAGGTACGACGAATTAATGGATAACCAATTAGCGACAAATCCACCCAACCATGATGTTTTGGACATGCTAAATACCAAATTCATTGTCACCCAGGATACGGCACATAATTATAAAGTATTACCTAATGCAACCGCTTGCGGACACGCATGGTTTGTTAAAAGTGTGAAATTCGTTAAAAATGCCGACGACGAAATGAAGGCCATTTCGTCATTCGATCCTAAAAACGAAGCAATAGTTGATAAAAGCTATCGAAAAATGATCGATACTAATCTGTCTTTAGGCAACACGCAGGGCGCAAGCATTATATTGTCAAAATACAGCCCCGACGATATGCTCTATAAAAGTAGCGCCCCGGGGCCGGAGGTTGCCGTTTTTTCAGAGATCTACTACGATAAGGGCTGGAAAATGTATATCGACGGTGTGGAAGCACCATATTTCCGGGCCGATTACGTGCTGCGGGCGGCCCAGATACCTGTGGGCAACCACAAAGTGGAATTCATCTTTCACCCTGCTTCCTACTATACAGGTGAGAAAATTTCATTGGCAGGCTCGATATTACTGGTGCTGGGATTAGGTGGCGCCGTGTATGCCGAAACGAGGAGAAAGAAAAAGGCGGAAGTAAAAGCTCCTGCAAAGAAGGCTGACGTGAAACCTTCCGTTAAAAAATGATTCGGACATTAAGACTGGCCGAATTGGTTTTTACCTGGATATTCGCTAAATTAAAATATGGAGTATTCACTGAGCAGGATCACTCTCGATAACGATATATGCCATGGCAAGCCGTGCATCAGGCATATGCGATGGCCCGTGGAGGTGATAATTGACCTGGTTGCTTCGGGGATGACTTTTGACCATATCACCACCGACCATCCGGAATTGGAAAAGGAAGACATCCTTGCATCGCAGGCATATGCCAAAATAGCGCTTTAACCCAAAAGTCCCCCTAAACTCCATCGCAACCCCGCTTCGTGCGATTTTTCTTTGTCGCCCTAATCGTACCATCCCTTCAATCAGGACACATTTTTTATTCAAAAACACTTTTCATCAAGTATTTCCCCGGCTTCATGTAAAATAGTTTAGGGCTCGTGTCGCTTTATATTTCTTCGTGGTGTATTTCAATCATCATTAAAAAAAAAGAATTATGAAGAACCACTTTCAGCACGATCATGACCACGCGCACGAAGCCAATAATGACGGCATTGACCGCAGGGGGTTTTTAACCTGCATGGCCTGGGCGGGGACAGGCGTACTTTGGATGATGTCGGGCGGCATCCTGAAATCGTATGGCATGAGCCAGATGATCGACAAAACAACAGGCGGCCTCAAAAAAGGGCTGATCATGCCGCAATCCGACTTCAGTTTTGTACAGATCAGCGACAGCCACATCGGCTTTAGTAAAGCTGCTAACCCGGACGTGGTAGGAACCCTGCAGGCATCTATCGCAAAGATCAACAGCATGCCTTCGGCGCCGGCATTTGTATTGCACACCGGCGACCTCTCGCACCTGGCACAGGCCGATGAATTTGATACTCTTGAACAATCGTTAAAGAGCACAAAAACTGAAAAAGTATTTTATGTCCCCGGCGAGCACGACTGGACCGATAACGGCAAACTTTACATGGATCGCTTTGGCAAAGGCGCCCAGGGAGACGGGTGGTACAGTTTCGACTCCAATGGCGTACATTTTGTCGGGCTGGTAAATGTAACCAATCACGTTGACGGCGGCCTGGGTTATATCGGCGCCGATCAATTGAAATGGCTGGAGAATGATTTAAAAGGCTTTTCAAGCAGCACTCCCATAGTTGTATTTGCCCATATCCCGATGTGGGCCATCTACCCGCAATGGGGCTGGGGCACCCAGGACAGCGAACAGGCCTTATCGCTTTTAAAACGCTTTGGGTCGGTATCCGTGCTAAATGGGCACATCCATCAAACCATTCAAAAGGTAGAGGGCAACATCACCTTCCATACAGCCAATTCAACCGCATTCCCACAGCCGGCTCCGGGAACAGCCCCTGCCCCTGGGCCGATGAAAGTGCCTGCCGAAAAACTGCGGACCCTGCTCGGCTTAACCAGTGTAAATTACGTGGAACACGACCATACCCTGGCTATAACCGATATTCCATTGATGGACGCTACCGCAATGACCACAGGTCAATAATCCCCAATACGTTAAGATGAAAACGACATTATTTTTTCTCCTGTTTTTTGCTGCCGCACGGGTCACCTTTGCACAATATAAGCCGGTAGACCAGAGCTCAGCGTTGACATTTAAGATCAGCAACTTTGGTTTTGATGTGACAGGCACCTTTAGTGGGTTTACTGGCAGCATAAATTTTGATCCCCAAAATCCGGCTAATGGCAGCTTTGATGTAAGCATCGACGCGGCTACGGTAAACACAGATAATAGCTTGCGCGACAAGCACCTGAAAGACGACGGCTATTTTGATATAAAAAACTATCCGCGCATCCATTTTGTGTCCGATAAAATTACCCTGGCAAAAAATGGGGCTTATAACCTAAGCGGAAAACTAACCATCAAGGATAAAACCAAACAGGTATCGTTCCCTTTTACGGCTTCACCATCTGCCGACGGCTATTTATTTAAGGGTTCATTCAGCATAAAAAGGAAAGATTTTGGTGTTGGCGGAACAAGCACCATAGCCGATGAACTGGAAGTAAATTTAAACGTACACGCCGTAAAGGCATAACTAAGCTTAAAATTGAAGATAAATAAGAAAGTGGGCGTTGTAGTAACGTTGGCTGCAGTTGCCCTGATAAGCACTGCGGCCACGTCTACAAAACCTGTAGCGCCGGCAAATAATTACACCAATCTAAAGGTATTGCCGAAAGATATCAGCTCCAAAGACCTGCAAGAGCTGATGACCGATGATTTCGAGGACGGGCTGGGTGTAACCTGCGGATTTTGCCATGCAGATGCAAAGGATGGCCATGGCCTGGATTTTGCCAGCGATGCAAAACCCGAAAAAGAAATTGCACGGGCAATGATGCGCATGACCATTGGCATCAATAAAAAGTATTTCAAAATAAAACACCCGCAGCTTGGCAACGCAGGGCTCACCATAACCTGTAATACCTGTCACAAAGGTGTCCCATTCCCCGACGGGGATGGCGATGCAAAGTGACCATGCGCTTAAAAATCAATTATTGTACATTTACTTTAATAAAAGTTTAAATCATACTTTTTTGAAGACCAACAAGGTAATATTTCACCTCATCTTTTGGCTATTGGCCTATGTTTCCTGGATATTTATTTTCAGGAATGGTACGCTGGTGCTCACCCATGCCATCACCATTCAATTCTGCTACCTGGTATTTATTGCGGCCAACTATTATTTTAATTCGTTTTATACCATCCCGCTTTTACTCAATAAAAAAAAATACATCCAATTTGGCGCCTGTTTTATTGCGGGAATCACAGTTACTTCTATCATAAGGGTTCCGGTGTCGATGCTGGTCAGCACTTACGTTTTCAGGGTAAAAAGCGCCCATTTCGATTACATTACCATATTCTATAATTCATTTGTTAATATCCTATTTTGGGTCGTCATCTTCCTGACCGGAAATATGATCGTGGAAAAGGTGCGTTCGCAATTGTATATCGAACAAATTGAAAAGGACAAAGCGGCAAACGAGCTCAATTTTTTGCGTGCGCAATTTAACCCCCACTTCCTTTTTAATTCCATTAACTCCATTTACGGTCATATCGATAAATCAAACAAAAGTGCAAGGGATATGCTGCTTACGTTTTCGGAAATGCTGCGCTACCAGCTGTACGAATGCAATGTGGAACAGATAGAACTTGACCGGGAATTGAACTATATCCGTAATTACATCGCGCTGCAAAAAAGCAGGATGGACGAGCGGATAATTGTATCAATTTACACCGGCGACATTAATGGCAGCATAAAAGTGGCGCCGCTGCTGCTGATCACATTTATTGAAAATGCCTTTAAATATGTTGGTTTTAACGAATGCAGGGAAAACCGCATCGATATCAGCCTAAACTACGACAAGGGCGACCTGGTATTCAAAATATTTAACACCAAGGATACATTTATCAATCATTCCGCCGATGCTTCGGGTTTGGGTATAGCCAACGCAAAAAGGCGGCTGGAGCTTTTATACCCCGGCAAGCACCAACTGAACATCAATAACCAGCCGGATAGTTTCGAGATCACTTTAACCTTAACAGCCATATGACCCTCAACTGCCTGATCATAGACGATGAGCCGATTGCCCGCAAATTGTTGCAGGAATATATCGAAGAGACAGATTTCCTGGCCCTGGCAGGGATGGCTGAAAATCCGGTAAAAGCTATTGGGCTCATCAATAGCCTCAACGTCGATCTTGTTTTCCTGGATATCAACATGCCCAAAATGAACGGCCTGGATTTTCTGCGATCGGCCAATAATTTACCCATGGTTATCATGACTACCGCCTACGGACAATATGCCCTCGACGGTTTCGAAATGGCCGTCGTCGACTACCTCGTGAAGCCATTTTCCTTAGAGCGCTTTTTAAAGGCAGCGCAAAAGGCCCTCGAGCTAAAAACACTCCGGCAAAAAAAATCAGCCCCCGAAAAAGCGGAACCCGGGTATTTTTATGTGAAATGTGATGGCAAAATTGAAAAGGTGCTTGATGACGAATTAGTCTACATCGAAGCAATGGCTAATTATGTCACACTATACACTCTAAGCGGCAAACTGGTCGTGTATTTAACTATCAAAGGCATTTTGGAAAAACTTCCGCCCGGTAAATTCCTGCAGGTACACAAAAGCTACATTGTTAACGTGAGTAAAGTAAAAACCATAGAAGGAAATATGCTGCATATCGGCACTGCCCGCATTAGCATCGGTCCGGGCTACACAGACGACGTGCTGAACAAGCTGTTGAAGGATAAACTTATTAAAAGATAGCGATTGCGCCCTCTGCAAATCAATATTAGAAATCCAGCCGCAAATCCGGTGTTGCATCGTTTCTTTGGCGTATAACCATATGATCGGGCATTGAATTAAACTACGCCAATTCCTCTACAGGTAATTTAACATACTTAAAAACAGACCTGTTAATATTTTGATACATTGACTTCCAATTTCTTGGCTCATCGATTGGATTTTACAGAAAGTACATTCAATTTTACACGATATATTTGAGCGGGCAAACAGGCTTGACAAGCATATATAAATTAACCTTATATTCTAATTCATGGAAAATCAAAAACTGCAGGCCATTATTGATCAGATGTTTGCCGAGATTGAAAATCTTATACCCGTTTACATGCAAAACCTCGAAGATAAAAACATTGCCGACGGGAATGTTGCCGTCTGCATCATCGCGGAAAACGGGGTGGTATTTGGCAGAATGTTCGGAACAAATAAACCTCGGTTAAGGCAATCCTATAAAGTGGCATGGACAAAGGCAAGCCAGGTTTGGCTTACGGGCGTTAAAACCGGTGAATACGAGAAAATGGTTTTCAACGGGCTGGCCGAAGAAAACGGCAATGGTATTGAAGCCCCTGACCTGATTGGGTGGCAAGGCGGCCAGCCCCTTACCCTGCCCGACGGATCAAAGCTTTCGGTTGGTTTTAGCGGCTTCAGGGGCGTAATTGACCTGGAAATAATGGTAAAAGCACTTGAAAAAGCAATAGGCAATAATTAATCACCTTCAAAATTTAACAACATGACTTATTTACCCAACCCCACCCGCTACAAAAGCATGCCGTACCGCCGTTGCGGAAAAAGCGGACTTATGCTGCCGGCTGTATCGCTTGGCCTTTGGCACAATTTCGGCGCTATTGACGTTCTTCAAAATGCCCGTAATATTTTAAGACTGGCTTTTGACAGTGGCATAACGCATTTTGACCTGGCCAACAACTATGGGCCGCCGCCCGGATCGGCTGAAGAAACTTTCGGTGAAATTTTTAAAGATGATTTTAAAAGCCACCGTGATGAGTTGATCATCTCTTCAAAAGCAGGCTGGGGAATGTGGGAAGGACCCTACGGCGATTGGGGATCGAAAAAATACCTGGTAGCCAGTTTGGATCAAAGCTTAAAACGCATGGGGCTTGATTATGTAGATATATTTTATCACCACCGCCCCGATCCCGAAACGCCTCTTGAAGAAACAATGGGCGCCCTTGACCTTATTGTACGCCAGGGAAAAGCTTTATACGTGGGCATATCCAGCTATAGTGCATCCGAAACGGAAGCTGCCATTGCTGTTTTGAAGCAACTTGGAACGCCATGTTTAATACACCAGCCAAAATATTCAATGTTCGACCGCTGGGTGGAAGGCGGCTTGCTGGATGTACTTGGCGATAATGGTGTTGGCTGTATTCCGTTTTCGCCGCTTGCACAAGGGCTATTAACCAACAAATATTTAAAAGGCATACCGGAGGGCTCCAGGGCTGCGAGCCATCGCGGAAACGGGGCTATCGAGGAAGATGCCATCACGGATGATAAGATTGCCAAAGTGGGTAAACTGAACGAACTTGCCATTAAACGCGGTCAGGACCTGGCGCAAATGGCGCTTTCGTGGATATTAAAAGATGATCGGATTACTTCCGTTTTAATCGGTGTGAGTAAACCTGAACAGGTTACGGATTCGATTAAATGTCTTGAAAACCTCTCGTTTTCCAGCGATGAACTCAACACCATAAACAGCATATTAGGATAAATCAATTAGCGCAGACACTCTATCAATTGTGGTTATTCGGTAAAAGCAGGGCAATATTATTACCGCCCTGCTTTTATATTCTAATAGCCGGTACTTGTTCCGGTTGGCACGGTTGTTCCGGTTGAGCTCGGAGTGGGGTTTTTATCTTTCCCGCAGCCTTCGAAACAAACAATGGGCAACACCATCAGAGCTGCCAGATAAATTAACTTTTTCATATGATTTTTATTTTTTAACTGTTAATATTGACAACGTAGCTAATATTGACAACGTAGCTAAACTCAGACAGGTTGCCAGTGGGTAAAATATTTATCGGTTTATCCGCTTTAGGAGCAGTGCCGCACACTTGGCATAAATACACAAATGGAACAAAGGGGTAGGATTAAGGGTTTAAAGAAAGTATATTCAAGTTGAAACTTTCGGTGTTTGCATTTCCCGCTTAACAGACCTGTAAGGCCAAGAAACTAAAACGCCAGCGCAACTCCGCTCCTCAGCCCCTCTTCGTATTTTTCCTTATCGAATTTATAGAGGAACGGGGATCGGTGGGCGCCGATCTTTTTGGTCTCATTTAATTTGATGATAATGCCGGTTGCCATCAAACGTTTGGCAAAATTCCGGTCGTCAAGCGACTTGCCTAAAATAGTTTCGTACAAACTGTGTATTTCAGGCAGCGTAAATTTTTCTTCAAGAAGTTCATAACCGATAGGATAATGTGCTATATGGAGGCGCAATGCCTTTAAGGCTTCGGCTATGATCGTCGCATGATCAAACATCATCGGCGGGAGGTCACTTACCGGCCACCACTGACAGTCTGCTTCCAGCTCTCCCTTTGTCGGTTCAACTTTTGAAAACTCCGTCAGCGTATAAAAAGCCACAGATACGAAATAATCGAATATCCAGGAATCTTCGGGCACGTCAAAACCGGTCATTTCTTTTAAGTGACTTGCTGACAAGCCGCTGTCTTTGCCACGATCCGGTGTCCCGAATGAGCGGAACTGCTGGAAGAAAAGACCGATCAAGCCGGTTCGTTCGAAAGCGATCCTCGTGGCTGCTTCTTCGATCGATTCTGTTCGTTTAATATAGCCGCCAGTTATTGTCCATTTATCAAGCGGAATAGGTTGCTGCAGCAATACTTTCAGTTCCTTTTCATGGTAACCGAATATCACGTTGTCAACACCCACGTTACGCAGAAATTGGCCTGCGTTTAAAAAAAAGTCAGCATCTGCTTGTGTCATACGAGTTCAACATCCGATAAATGGCCAATAACACCTGAAATGATCCTGGCGCAAAGTTAAAAGAAATATCATTACGTAAAAAATACGCATTAACACTTGCATTTCTGATTGGCATGCCTTAGCTTTATTCGGTAATATCACCTGTTATATCGATTATTATCAATTTATATCGATTATTATCAATTTTCAAAACCAGGCTAACACGGATAAACCTGGCTGAATTACCCGGTACTGAAATGTTCCAAATGGGTCATTCGTCGGCAATAATTGTCAATACGTCGAAATTACGCATTGGGGTATTGGATATGTCAACTGCATCCAATACCTTTATTCCGTCTAAAATACGTAATATATTAAAACAACTATAACTCAAAAAAAACAAGCATGAAAAAATTAAGCTTAATTTTCACAGTAGTCGTGGCACTAATGATTTCGTTCACGGTTAAGGCGCAAACTACCCCCGCTGCTCCTGCTCCCCCAGTCCCTGCAGTTGCCGCTCCCATTGCCGGTGCTCCTGCCGACTATTTCCCGGGCAAGTGGAATGTGGTGGTAATGGGCACACCCAATGGCGATGCTAAAATGACATTCGTTTTGGCAAGGACAGACGGCAAATTATCCGGCGCTGTGCAGGATTCGACAGGTAAAGAATTGACAAAGATCACTTCGATCGATGAGAAGGATAAAACCATAACCGCGGCTTTTACCATCCAGAGCTATGATGTTACGCTTACGCTGGAGCCCGTTGATGCCGATAATGTTAAAGGCAGCCTGATGGGTATGTTTGATGCAAAAGGCGTGCGCGTAACGGAAGGAAAATAGAACCAAGAGCCAAGAGCCAAGAACCAAGATAGAAAGGTAAGTGCCGAGGGAAGAGTTTTTTCCTGGTTCCTGGTTCTTGTTTCAACCAATTCAATGATTTAATTAAACCATTACCATGAAGATTTTACGGCTTCACCGGGTTACTATTGCCGCGCTTTTGCTTATGGGCCAGGCTGCGTTTGCCCAACAAAAATTGCCGCAGCTGGGCCAGGCCCCGGTAAGCGAGATCGTTAAATTGATGACGCTGGAAGAGAAAGCGTCTATCGTAGCTGGAACAGGCATGCGCTTTGGCGGGCACGGCCCGGTGGTGGGTGAAGCGGATGGAAGGGTTCCGGGAGCGGCGGGCAATACCATGAGCCTTAGCAGGTTCGGCATTCAAGGGACGGTGCTTTCCGACGGGCCGGCGGGTGTCCGAATCGATCCTTTTCGCAAAGGCGATAGTACAAAGTCGTACTATGCCACTGCCTGGCCTGTAGGTACGCTACTGGCATCTTCATGGGACACATCCCTTGTAAAAAGGGTTGGCGTGGGCTTCGGTAACGAGATCAGGGAATATGGTATCGATGTGATCCTGGCCCCCGGCATGAACATTCAGCGCAACCCGTTGAACGGCAGAAACTTTGAATATTTTTCAGAAGACCCGTACGTTACCGGTTTCATGGCAGCCGCAATCGTGAATGGTATTCAATCCAATGGCGCGGGTACCTCCATTAAGCATTTTGCTGCTAATAACGAGGAAACTAACCGTAATTCCATCAACGCCATCATCAGTGAACGTGCATTAAGGGAGATATACCTGCGGGGTTTCGAAATCGCCGTAAAACATGCGCAGCCTTACACGGTTATGAGTTCTTACAATAAGATCAACGGAACATATACCTCCGAAAGTAACGACCTGCTGACGAAGATACTGCGGGACGATTGGGGATTTAAGGGTATGGTGATGACGGATTGGTTTGGCGGGCACGACCCGGTGGCCCAAATGAAAGCCGGTAACAATTTGCTTGAGCCGGGCACCCCGAAACAACAGCAGGCTATTATTGACGCCGTAAAAAGCGGGACGCTTGACGTAAAAGTGCTTGATAAAAATGTGGAACAAGTATTATTGTATATCCTGAAAACGCCTTCCTTTAAGAAATATCAATATTCAGACAAGCCTGACCTGAAGGCGCACGCGGCCTTATCAAGGGAAGCTGCCGCACAGGGCATGATATTGCTGAAAAACGACAAGGGGACTCTTCCTTTAAACAAAGGCCAAAAGGTGGCCCTTTTTGGCGTAGGCGGTTACAAGCCGGTGATTGGCGGAACAGGAAGCGGTGCAGTTGTAGTAGCTTATAAAGTAGCGCTTGAAGAGGGGCTTTCACAAATGGGCTTTGCGCCTGACGGGAGTTTAAAAACGCTGTATACCGCACAGATCAGCGCCGACTTGAAGAGTCATCCCGAAAAAAACATGGTGCTGGGAAGCCCGCATTTGGTACCGGAACCTGACCTGAAACCAGATGATATCAGTGCAGCAGCAAACCAGGACGATATCGCCATTTTTACCATCCGCAGGAACGCCGGCGAAGGCGCCGATCGCAAGGAGGCAGACTTTACCCTTTCAGCTATCGAAACAACGCAGATAAATGCCGTAGCCGACGCCTTTCACGCCAAAGGCAAAAAGCTGGTAGTGGTATTGAATATCGGTGGCGTTATCGAAACAGCCAGCTGGCGCGATATTCCCGATGCTATCCTGTTGGCCTGGCAGCCCGGGCTCGAAGCAGGAAATGCAATTGCTGATGTGCTAAGCGGCGCGGTTGATCCATCGGGCAAATTAGCGCAGACCTTCCCGGTGAAATACGAAGACGTACCGTCTGCCAAATATTTTCCCGGCACACCGGCCGACCATCCTACCGAAGTGGTTTACCAGGAAGGCATTTATGTGGGCTACCGGTATTATAACACCTTTGGTGTAAAAACAGCCTATCCGTTCGGATACGGCTTAAGCTATACCAAATTCGCCTACAGCAATTTGAAGTTAAGCTCGCCCACTTTCCATAATAAACTGTCGGCAACGGTTACCATAACCAATACAGGTGCGGTAGCAGGCAAGGAAGTGGTTCAGCTTTACTTAAAAGCACCCAATGCCGGGCTCGACAAACCATCCGAAGAACTAAAGGGCTTTGCCAAGACTCGCCTGCTAAAACCTGGTGAGTTGCAAACCTTAACGCTGACATTTACAGAAAAAGACCTGGCGTCGTTCAATACCGATGCATCAGCCTGGATAGCTGACGCAGGCAAATATGAGGTGAAGATCGGCGCTTCGAGCGAAGATATTAAACTGGTTAAATCGTTTACACTGGCCAAAACAACAGTGGTTGAAAAAGTTCATAAAGCATTGGCGCCGCAGGTGGCTGTCGATGAGTTGAAAAGCAAGTAAAATTCCCGGCTAATCCTTAATAGTGCTCTGCCGGAATGCGATTGGAATACCGGGGAGGTTTGACTGTTGAATTAGCTTGATTTGTACAGAATTGATTATTTTTGTGTAAATTCAATTCATTATGCTTGAAATACCTGAAGAAGAATTGCTGCGAAAAGGGAAGATGACCAAATCACCTTTTGACATGACCCTGGAGGAAGAAAAACAATGGCAGGTTGAAAAGCAGGAGGAGGCTAAGACTTACTTGTTTTCAATCGGCCAGCCACTTGTTTATGAGAAAAACGGAGTGATGATTGCCGAATATGCTGATGGCCGGATTGAACCGGTAAGGTAATGTCAGTCATTCATATAGTTGCCGGCCCACCCGGGATAGGCAAAAGCACAAAAGGTTTTGATTATATAGATGAAAGCCTTGATATTCTGAATGAGGATGAAATGCGCTTCCGATACAAGACAAAAGGGTTTGCCGACTACAACGAGTATTAGATTTACAGAGTACGTGAAATAATAAAGCGAAAACCCATTCGCAATGAAGATTTTGCACTTGAACTAAATTTGGGATACCAGCACCAATATGAATATGTTCTATCCGCCAAAAAATTTGGCGTTGACAACAAGCTGAACATTATCCTCTTTTTTACGGATAGTTTGCAGCTTTGCCTCGATAGGGCAAAAATCCGGCATCAAAACGGATTGCACCTGGTATTGCCTGAAACTATTACTGAAATGTACAACAACACCTTAACGCTGCTCAAAGATAATTTTGAATTTATAGATAAACTAAGCCTGGTGAGTACTACCCGTCAAAATGATTTTTTTACAGTCGCTGATTATGATAAGGCTGCAAATCAATGTCATATTCGTAATCACAGCCCAAATTGGTTCAAAAATAACCTAAAGCCGTTTTTAGAACGATTCGTAGCTAATCCATAAAAGCAATTTCCTAAAGATGCGGTTACATCGGCCGGCTAACGGTCAATTTCCGTCCACAAAACCATACACAACAATTACTCCTAACGATGCTTTTGCTATCAAAAAACTATGGCCCGATATTTAGCGTAAATGAAGCACAACTAAATATACACCACCATGAAAACCACTGCAACAAAACCCACCATCTCGCTCAAATCAGTTGATAAGGAACTAAAGGCAATATTAGAAGATGACATCCGTAAGCTGAACGCGCCGCAGTATGCAAAACATAAATTTGCTGCGTTTTTACAATTTATTGCTGCTTAAAATTCCAGTCTCTTATCTGCAAGGTAAATGGTCGGGCATCAATTGAAGCGGCAACGGCGGTTTTTGTGTCGGGCCGATTATTCAATCATTCGTGCGGCGATGTTTCAGCCAATATCTTCCAAGGTTATAGGCAATCACGATATGATTAGCCAGCGTTGGGAACAAGCCATAGTACCGCCTCATAATGTTAAAGCGTTCCATCAAACTTTGGCGGTGTTTGGCCTTTGACATGCCCCCTACCAGGTATTTGGCTACATACTGCTTCACATTAACAATTATATGCGCCTTCATAGCCACGCGAATGATCCAATCGATATCCGCGCTTAGCGCATAACGCCGGTCATAAGCCTCCGCTAACGACCGCTTAACATAAATGGCCTGGTGGCTCACGTTCATCCCATATCTAAAACTTTCCCACGTAAACTGCTGCGGTGTTTCATGGCGGCGGCGGCCAAGACTTTCACCTTCCTCATTGATCATCTCGGTTTCGCCGTAATAGATATCTGCCCCACGGGCTGTGGCAAAAACCTTTTCAACCGTGTCATTGTCGTAAAACTCGTCGCCTGAATTCATAAATAGAACATAGTCGCCCTTAGCTGCGGCAAGGCCCTTGTTCATGGCATCGTAGATGCCCTCGTCTTTTTCGCTGATTACCTTCGCCAGCAAATTACGGTAGCGGTTAACGATCCTTAGGGTACCATCTGTCGACAATCCGTCGACGATAATATATTCAACATCCTGGTAAGTTTGTGTCAACACGGAGAGCATTGTCCGCTCAATATCGCGCACGTTGTTATAAACTACAGTAATAACCGATAAAGTGGGGGGCTTAAGGGTTGTCATTTTTGCAAGATCGAATTATACAAGCTGATATACTTTGCCGCCACCATATCGCCGGTAAAGGAAGTCATCACTTTCTCGCGCGCGTAAGCAGCAAAAGCAGCTTTTTCTGTTGAATTTAAAATAAGGTTAATTCCTTTGGCGAGGTCCGCGGCTGACTTGTATTCGGCCAGGTACCCATTTTTTAAGTGGTCAACCATATCGGGGATACCACCCGTATGAAATGCCACTACGGGGATGCCGCAGGATAGCGCCTCCATCACCGTGTTCGGCAAATTATCTTCGATGGCGGGCGTAACATAAACATCGGCCAGGTTATAAACTTCCGCCATTTCCTGTTCGGCAGCTATTATGTCCAATTCATACGCTTTAAATGGAAGGGTGCCCACATCAAATGCCTTGTTTTTCCCGAATATAACGATTTCAACCTTTTCTGTTTCCGGGTAATTGTTTTTTAGATCGAGGAGCGCTTCTACAAGGTAGGTGATGCCTTTGCGCCTGTCGAGGATATTGGCAGCGCCGAAAAGGATAATTTTTGAATCGGAATCAATACCCCACTTGTTCCGAAGCCAGGCTTTACCTTTCGGGGCAAAAACTGTAGTATTAATAGGATTTGGTATAGCTTCTATCCGAAAATCCTTTAATAGCGTGCTTGACCGCGCAACCTCCGCCAGCCAGTTACTGCAGGTTACAAAAACGATATTCTTCGCGGCTGCATACATATCGTCCTTCCTGATCCAGCCACTGTGCGAGAGGTCATTTTCTCCAGGGTCGCGCAGCATCCAGCAGTCGCCGCACTCCTTTTCAAAACGGTTGCAATCGCCCGCGTAATGGCAGCCACCTGTAAAAGCCCACATATCATGCAACGTCCACACCAGGGGCTTGGCGGTCGCAAAAAGCTGCTTGATAGTATGTGTCGAAAGGAAACCTGCGTTTGTCCAGTGCAAATGCAAAATGTCGGCATCCGCAACATCAGGGGCTTTACTAATGTCTGTTCCGGTATCCGCACTTGAAAATGCAAACCTCACCGACTTGTCATTCGCCCGGAACCAGATAAAAGGCAGCCTTTCAACCAAAAAATTAATTTTTGCGGCCAGTTTGCCTACAACCCTTTTCACACGTGGTTCATTCGTCTTCTTTTCCTGCACGTCCATACGTACATCCACCTGCTTTGCTTGCAACGCCTTCAAAAGCCGCATACAGGCTGCCGGCGCGCCTCCACCGGCGTCGGACGTATTAATCAGGGTAACCTTCATCAGGGCATGCTATTTTAGCGGCAATTATAACAATTCTAAAATGAAAACTTTACTTTTGAAGAGGTTGTGAATACCCTTCATCCCAACAAAAAAATTGCGCGTTAACAAAATGAACATTTTTGCTTATTTATTCCAGGACTGGAGTGCCAACAGGCAAAATTTCAAAGCCCAATTGGTGCTGTTTTTATTCCGGCTTGTGCAGGCCATCAATAAATATACGCTCACCAAAATTATCTTTTTCCCCTATCTGATGCTCTACCGTTTCTGGGTGGAATGGGGCTGGGGGATCGAGCTGCCACGTAAACTAACCATAGGCAAAGGGCTGTCCCTGTACCACGGGCAGGCGCTGGTGGTGAATAAGGGCACCATCATCGGGGAACATTGCAGCTTAAGAAATTCAACCACTATCGGTCACAAAAAATTAGCCGACGGAACCTTCAGCCGCTGCCCGGTTATTGGTAATCATGTCGACATCGGCGCAAATGTTTGTATTATAGGCGACATAACCATTGGCGACAATGTTATCATAGGCGCAGGAACAGTAGTGACTAAAGACATCCCCGCCAATAGTGTCGTAGTGGGCAATCCCGCGCGCATACTCGAACCGCAAAAAACTCCACTCCCTGTTTAAAGGCCCTTAATATTAATGGAACAAAACTTAACCGACCGCGCCTTTTGGAAGGCCTTCTGGGAATCGAGAAAAGGGCTTATTTTTTACCTGAAACCCAATTATGTCTTCGGCGATATCCTGGCTAAGTTGATCAAAGAAAAAAATATTAAAAATGCGATCGAACTCGGTGGTTTCCCCGGGTATTATGCCACTTACCTGAAAAAATACCAGGGGCTCGACACTACCCTGTTCGACTATTTTATTCACCCGGAACTGATCGACCTACTCCTCGAAACTAATGGCCTAAAGCCCGGCGATATCCACGTGATCGAAGCCGACTTGTTCGAATACAAGGTCGAAAAGCCTTACGACATGGTTTTGTCTTTCGGCCTCATCGAGCACTTTAACGATACAAAAGCCATCATCGAAAGCCACCTGCAGTTTTTAAAACCCGGCGGTGTGTTGTTCATCACCCTCCCCAATTTCAAAAGCATCAACGGCTGGGTACAGCGCAATTTCGACAAGGAAAATTACGACAAACACAACATCAGCAGCATGGACCCAAAACTACTGGCCCGGTATTTTAAGGAGTTAGGGCTGAAAGAAGTGGAAAGCAGCTATCATGGGAAGTTTACCGTATGGCTGGAAAACAAAGCGGAACAAAGCACCATCGCAAAAGTACTGGTAAAAACTATTTGGGTGGCGGGGAAGGTTTTTACCCGGATAGTTCCGGTAGAAAGTAAAGCGCTGTCGCCTTATATTTGGGTAACGGGGGTGAAATAAAATAGTTGATTTTCAGAATTAAGGTAATGAAAAAGTCGACCATCATTTTTTTCAAATTTTTTTCAGCCATTTTAACATTTGGGGTATTTTACCTGATTCTCTCTTCTTTGGTTTTTACGGACTTCAGTTGGTCGTTAGAACCTGGATGGCACACAACAATTTACCCGTTCGGAGGCAAGCTGGAGTTTACGGCGGTTATCGCCTTTTGCACTTTGGTATTTCATCTGATATTTAAAATAACATATAAAATCCTAAACAGGATATGGTTAAAGGTTGTCAATCATAAAAATGAGCCTTGATTAGTTCAGTCGACTAAGAGTTCCACGATAAAATACACCTTTCCTCGGCGCTCTCCATGCCTTCTTAGCGACCTCCGTGGTTAAAACTCACCACCAGCTCCAACACTCGTTTAAAATAACAATATTTTTGCTATCTTCCCCAACGCTAAACAAATTACAATGGGCTGGGCCTGGGGTATATCACCCAAAAAAATCGAGATTATACCGCTTGGAGATTACAACTCCGATCATTACATCACGCTGGTATATCATGCCATGGTTAGTCTGGGCTGGCAGGTGGGTTATTTTGATCACGATGGGCTGATCGCTTATACACCCATCTCCTGGGCATCTTATTCTGAGGAAGTTTCAGTCCGCGTAAAGGACAACGCGGCAATCATCAAAAGTGAATGCGTAGGCTTCCAGG
>Ga0302306_10000855_pt1 | contig 17563 bp, 10 predicted proteins | sample III_Palsa_E3_1_FD_198761 | JGI IMG/M metagenome (GOLD analysis project Ga0302306, IMG submission 198761) | Peat permafrost microbial communities from Stordalen Mire near Abisko, Sweden - III_Palsa_E3_1 | ecosystem: Environmental > Terrestrial > Soil > Palsa > Peat permafrost | place: Sweden...
TGGATGGTTCCCGCTGCATATCCTATTTAACCATCGAGCTAAAAAATGAGATCCCGCAGGAATTTAAGGGCAAAATGGATAACTGGATGTTCGGCTGCGATATTTGCCAGGATGTTTGCCCCTGGAACAAGTTTTCAGTATTGCACAATGAGCCGTCGTTCACGCCCCATACCGGGTTGCTCGGCATCAACAAAAACAACTGGCACGAAATAACCGAAGATATTTTTCAAAAAGTATTTAAAAACTCGGCAGTTAAACGTACAAAGTTTAATGGATTGAAAAGGAATTTAGAATTTTTAAAACTTACCGGGCCTATCTAATCTCAATCCGATTTTGCGTTTTTGCAGATAATGCAGGAATGATACAGAGTCTAAAGGCCCGGCACAATATCATCTGTCCATTTGTCCTTCTTAAAGTTTACAGGCATTCGCTTATCAATCATCCAAAACTCCTTTAACCCAGTGTTGCCAACGTGGTAGTTGGTTGTTTTTAGAACAATAAAACTTTGAAACTATTCTCTAACCTCCAGCCTCTAACCTCCAATTATCCTTTCTTAAATTTCTCCGCCAATAACTTCAGCATATCATCATTCACGGGCGTTGCTGCTTCTTCCTTCTTTTTAAACGGCTTATCGTTAGGCTGGTAATTATTAGGTTTACGCTGAAAGTCAGGTTTCCTTATATCGGGTGATGCCTGCGGAGCTGCTGATCTTAAATTTTCTGCGGGTTTGGCATTTTCTGCGGGTTTGGCATGCTCAACAGGTTTAGGAGTTTCCACAGGTTTAGGCGCTGCGGGTTTAGCCTGCCTTGCCGCTGTTCTTTTAGCGTTCCAGCGCGAATAGATCTCTTCCAGCTTACGCTTGGTATACAAAGGGAAATCGCCCTGTATCATCCACGAATAGTAGCTCGGCTCTATATTAAACACATCTTCTACCTTTTTGCCTTTGTGCTTGCCAAAATTAAAGGTTTCATCGCCCTGCTCATCATACACCAATCGGCCCGCGAAATCAACCGGCCTGCTTAAATTGGTAAACTTATGCAGCGCGGCAACGTCATTTACCACAGGTATGCTTTTGTTTCCCTTTTTATCTTCCCACTCCTGGTTTTCATATCTGGCTATTTGTGCCAGCAAAACTTCCATGGTAGCGCGGGTATCAGCCTCGGCACTGTGCGCGTTAATGATCTGTTTATCGCAATAAAACTGGTAAGCGGCCTTTAAGGTACGCTGCTCCATCTGGTGAAATATGTTTTGCACATCCACAAAATGGCGGTTATCCAGGTCGAACAATACACCCGCGCGCAAAAATTCCTCCATCAGCATGGGGATATCAAACTTGTTGGAGTTAAAGCCTGCCAAATCGCTTATACCAATAAATTCAGCTACAGCCTGCGCTATTTCCCTGAATTTGGGTTCATCCTTTATATCCTCATCATATATGCCATGTATCAGCGATGATTCCAGCGGGATAGGCATTTCAGGATGTACACGCCAGGTTTTCACCTCTTCGCTCCCATCCGGATTTAGCTTTATAACAGATATCTCAACAATTCTATCAGCACCTATATTAGTTCCGGTAGCTTCCAAGTCGAAAAAAGCCAGCGGTCGTTTTAAATTTAATTTCATTTATTTGTGTCAGGACTGCAAAGGTGCAAAAGTATACCAAACATTAAACACAATAATTTTAAATCTTTTAAAAAAAGCATAATTATTGCTATTTTGATCGCTCCTAAATCGATTAACGGAAACCTATGAAAAAACATTTACTATTTCTCTTATTACTCTCAACATCAGCCCTATTTGTAAAGGCCCAGGATTTTAAATATGGAACTTTTAAACAGGAAGATATGGCCATGGAAAATTATGCTAAGGATACATCAGCTCACGCGGTGGTTTTAGATGAATATGGAACATCGCGCATAACCTTTACAAACGACGATAACATTAGGTTAACGTTTGAGTATCATGTTAAAATAAAGATTTTTGATACCCAGGGATCAGAATATGGAAATGTGGAAATTCCTTTTTATACCGAGGATGGCCAAACCTATGAGGACGTTGGCGATATAACAGGCATAACTACTTACACCGATGATAATGGCCTTATTAAAACCGCGGAGCTTGACCCGGCTAAAATATTTACGGTAAAATATGATAAGCACCACAGCGCTATGAAATTTGCCATGCCCGCCATACGCAATGGCTGTACAATTGAATATAAATATCGCGTGGAGACACCATTTTTCGAGGATTTTCATTCATGGCAGTTCCAAAGCTCAATACCAAAAATCAATTCGGTGTATGAAATTCATATACCTGCTTTTTGGAATTTTAACGCCTCTATCAGGGGCGCTTTAAAGCTCACTAAAAATATTTCAGAAGTAGAACATCCATGCTTTAGCGGCCATGGTGTAAGCTGCGATTGCTCTCATTTTATATACGGAATGACGGATATACCGGCTTTTGTTGAAGAAGCGGATATGACATCGCCCAATAATTTTATATCAGCTATCTATTTTGAGTTATCCGATTACACCGATCTGGAAAACGGAGCCAATATTAAAGTTGCAAAGGATTGGAAAGATGTGGATTATGAACTTAAACACAACGAGTTTTTTGGAAGCCAGATAAGGCGGAAAGGATTACTTACAGAAATAATTGCACCGGTTATTGCCGGCAAAACCGATAGCCTGGCCAAAGCAAAAGCCATATATGCTTATATCCAAAAAACAATGAAGTGGAATGAGCAGAATGATAACGGAAGTGCTGACGGCATACGTAAGGCATTGGATAACCATACAGGTAATTCGGCTGATATTAACCTGGCATTAACGGCCGGATTAGATGCCGCCGGCCTGGATGCCGACGCTGTTCTGCTTTCTACCCGCGATCATGGTTTTGTAAATAAGCTTTATCCAACCATTACCGAGTTTAATTATGTAATAGTTAAGGTTGATATTGGTGGTAAAAGCTATTTGCTGGATGCTACGGACCCGGCACTAACCTTTGGCATGCTGCCGTTGCGGTGCCTTAATGACCAGGGGCGTGTGATGAGCCTTGATAAGCCATCCTATTGGATTGACCTTACCACCCTGCAAAGAAAAAGCAATACTTACCGGCTTGATCTTACCTTGCAAAAAGATGGTAAAATAAAAGGCACGCTAACCCATTATTCTGTTGGCTACGAGGCTTATGAAAAAAGAAAGGCCATAAAAAAGTTCAATTCGGTTGATGAATATGTGGAAGACATGGCTGAAAAATCACGATACAAGATATTAACATCAAACATTACCAATCTGGATAGCCTTGACCTGCCATTAAGCGAAGAATATGAAATTGAACTAAAGGGTTATGACAGCCTTGGCCACGACAGGCTAAAATTTAACCCTTATATACTTGACCGGATAAATAATAACCCCTATAAACTGGCTGATAGAACTTACCCGGTGGATTGGGGCATGCCATCAACAGATCGGTTTTTGCTCACCATGCACCTGCCTGATACTTATGCTGTAGAAACCCCACCTACCAGCACGGCCATAACGCTGCCTAATGATGGCGGCAGCTTTGTAACCACTTTTGATACGGATAGTAATACCTTCACCTTTTCGCACGTGGTTAAGTTTAATAAATCTATTTACAGTACAGAGGAATACCCCTATTTAAAAGAACTTTTCAATAAGATAATACTTTCCGAAAAAGGTGAAATGATTTTCAAAAGAAAAATGTAAGGTTTTAAATATTTATTATATAACTCATTAATCCCATATAGCCATGAAAAAGATCGTATTCTTAATTTTAGTATGTATACTATCAGGGCGTTTAATGGCCCAGCAATACGCTTATCAGCCATTTGATAACAATATTGCCAAAGATTTTACCTATGGTGATTATAGCCGCGATGAAATGGATATGGCAAAATATGATAAGGATACATTGGCACACGCGGTGGTTTTAAAAGAATATGGCAAAGCATGGATAAGCAGCAATGGAAATAATACCCCCTTAACTTTTATATACCATGTAAAAATTAAAATATTTGATAGCAAAGCCTTTAATAAGGGCCATGTGGAAATACCCTTTTACATACAGGATAATGGCATGTATGAAGAGGTAAGAGCCAGCAGCATACAGGGAGTTACCTATTTTTTAAATGATAAAGGCGAAAAACAGGAAAGCAGCCTTAACCCCGACAGTGTACATATTGTTAAGGAAAATAAGCATTGGAGCAAAGTGGTTTTCAACCTGCCCAACCTGCATAACGGCTGCATAATTGAATACAAATACAGTATCGAATCGCCCTTCCTGGAGAAATTCAGAACCTGGGAGTTTCAATCAGACATACCAAAGGTTTATTCAGAATATGAAGTACACATCCCAACGGTTTTTGGCTACAATGTATCGTTACGCGGCGCTTTAAAGCTAACCAAAGATACCGTAGCTACCGAGAAAGACTGCTTTGAATCAACCAACCTCAAAAGTGATTGCGGCGTTGAAGATTACGAAATGAGCAATATCCCCGCTTTTAAGCCCGAAGTATATATGACCTCGCCAAAAAACTTTTTGTCGGCCTTATATTTTGAACTTACCGAAGCTACACAGCTAAACAATTACACTAATTTAAACCAGGCCTGGGAGCAAAATGTAGGCAAGGATTGGGCAACGGTTGATAACCTGTTAAAGATCAATGATAACTTTGGCGATCAGATAGGCCGAAGATCAATTTTCAAAGACCGTTTAGCCGCTATAACCGGCGGTAGTACCGTTGAACTGGATAAGGCGAAAGCCATTTACACATATATTCAAAAAAGCATCAGTTTTAATAATTTGTACAGCATTTATACCGACGATGGCATCAAAAAGGCGCTTGATAAACACAGCGGCAATGTGGCCGAAATAAACCTTGCCCTTGTTACCGCGCTAAACGCCGCCGGTATTAAAGCGGATGCTGTACTGGTTTCCACCCGCGATAACGGCATCCCCAACAAGCTTTACCCCGCCCTTGCAGATTTTAACTATGTAATAGCCTCGGCTACGATAAGTGGAACAAACTATTTGCTGGATGCCACCGATCCGCTGCTCAGCTTCGGAATGCTGCCTTTCAGGAGCCTGAATGACCAGGGCCGCGAAATCCCGCTCGATAAGCCATCGTACTGGATAAACCTTACAACGCCCCAAAAGAAAAGGAATGTTTACACTACCGACCTGGTATTAGCCGATAACGGCAAACTTAGCGGTACTATAACCCACTACTCCATAGGTTATGAAGCCTATGAAAAACGCGAACAGATAAAGGAATTTAAAACTGTTGATGATTATATCAAAAGCCTTACTACAAATAGCCCGGGCATAACTATACTTAAATCATCTATCAGTAATTTAGACAGCCTGGATATGCCCTTAACTGAAGTATATGAGGTAGAAATTATCCCTACGAATAATAACGGTGAACTAACTTTTAACCCCTTTATTTTTGATAAGCTCAGCGCTAATCCATTTAAGCCCGATACCCGCGCCTACCCTGTAAACTGGGGCATGCCCTGGGCAAACAGCTACACCCTTACCCTGCATCTGGCCGATAATTATACGATAGACAGCCCGCCGCAAAATATTACAGCGAGCTTGCCAAACGATGGCGGCGACTTTACCATGGATTTCAGCAGCGATGGCAATAAAATAACCATCACTAATCAATATAAATTCAACAAGCCGGTATATAGCCCGGCGGAATATCCATATTTAAAAGATTTGTTTGATAAGATCATCCTTTCACAGAAAACAGGGATCAGCATTACTGTTAAAAAGAAAACATGAGATCAGTTTATATCATATTCGGCCTGCTTATTCTGGGTGCCACGGCAAATGCCCAGCAAAGCTACGATGCCAGCCTAATTCCGAAAAATTTATTACCCTACGCCAGTGCCGTTGTACGCAATGAAGATGTTAGCATCGAGGTAAAGGACCTCGACAATACCACTTATCATATTAAGGAAGCCATTACCGTTTTAAATCAAAATGGCGATGATATGGCTCAGATGGTGGTATGGCACAATAGGAGCAATATTATAAAAAACATAAAGGGAACGGTATATAACGCATCCGGAATACCCATCGGTAAGTTTTCTGAAAAGGATTTTGAAGATGCCTACGCTGGCGAAGATTTTACGCTTTTTGAAGATTCAAGGGTGGAGCATTACCGACCATCAATTACCGATTACCCCTATACAGTTGAGTACGAATACGAAGAAAAATCAAAGCAATCACTTGATTTCGACGATTGGGAACCCAATCCGGGATTAAGCACTGCTGTTGAAAAAAGTTCATTCACTTTTACCTGTAAACCTGATTTTAACATTAAGTATAAAGAGATCAATATGCCATCGGGCGTAACCATCGGAACAACTAAGGATGGATCAAAAACTTATTCATGGCAGGTAACTGATCTGAAGGCGGTTAAATATGAACCCAACAGCCCAAACCCGGATAAATATTTGACCAGGGTGAAGATCTCTCCCGAAAAATTTGAATATGAAGGAATTGACGGCTCTTATACCGACTGGAATGGCCTTGGCAAGTGGATGTACGATAAATTGTTAATGTACCGGCAACAGGTATCGCCGGAAACCGCGCAGCATATTTTAGATATGACCGCCAATATCCCCGACCCGAAATTAAAGGCCAAAAAGATATATGAATATATGCAAAGCAAAACCCGCTACGTAGCCATATCAATTGGTATAGGCGGTTTTCAGCCTTTTACCGCTGCCGATGTCGACCAGCAAAATTATGGCGACTGCAAAGCCTTGGTAAACTATACACAAGCCTTATTAAAAATAGTGGGTATCGATTCGTACTATTGTGTGGTGATGGGCAATCACAACCGTAAGATCAGTTTACTCCCTGACTTTGCCAGTATGAACCAGGCCAACCACATCATATTATGCATTCCCTTTAAAAATGACACCACCTGGTGCGATTGTACCAGCGAAACCATCCCCTTTGGCTATATAGGTGATTTTACCGACGACCGTAACGTGCTGGCCTGCACTCCCGATGGCGGCAAATTGCTGCATACGCCGAAATATACGGCCGGCATTAATTTACAGCAACGGAGCGCTGCTTTTATTATTAATAATGATGGGGAGCTATCGGGCGATATGACCACTAATTTTAAAGGTGTGGACTATGAAGACCGGGATGAAGAAATCACCCAATCGCCGGTTGAAAGGGTCAAATCCATCCAGAATATCTACCCGATAAATAACATGACTGTTGAAAAACTGCAGTTTACCCAGGATAAAAGCCTGCAACCTGTAACTACCGAAAACATTAGCCTTAAAGCATCGGAATACGCTGCCGTTGATGATGGCAAGATCAGCTTTATGCCTAACGCGGTAAATCGTTATGGAGAATACCAGAAACAGGTAATTAACCGCGTTACCGATGTATATATTAACGAAGGCTGGACCGAGGAGGATGAAATTACTTATACTTTGCCGGCGGGCTACCATTTAGATACCGAACCGCTGAATAAATTGATGGAACAACCTTTTGGCAGTTTTAAAATAAGCATGAAGATGGAAGGAAACAAGTTGATATACAAACGCCGCTTACAGGTTATTGATGGCACTTACCCCAAAGATACCTACAGCGATTTTGTTGATTTTATGCGCGAAGTATATGATAAAGACCGCTACAGCCTTACCCTGGTAAAAGATTAACTGAATATAACTATACCCAGTATAATACCGATAACCATAATAAGGTACAGCAATATTTCGGTACTGGCAAAGCGCTTGTATTTTGTCCAGAATGAATAATCCTGTTTTGGTTTTTCCATCCGGCAAAAATAACAAAATTTAGTTACCCGTTTGCGCGCTGGTGGTGGTATCAACTATCTCTCCGGCTCTGGAGAAGTACTTGTATATCGACCCATGCAGCGGGACTACAATAACGCCTTTGGTTGAACTGGCATGTACTATATAGCCGTTTTGCAGGTAAACCCCCACATGACTGAATTTTTTACCGTCGAAATCAAAAAATACCAGGTCGCCTTCTTTCAGGTCTTCCTCGTATTCGCGCTTAATAACATTTATCTGCTGGCTGGTTGATCGTGGCAGGTTAATGGCATAAACTTCCTGCTCGAGTAATTGGGCCAGTCCCGAGCAATCAATGCCATCCTTATCCTGCCCGCCAAATTTATAGGGTGTGCCCATCCAGATATCAATAAAGGCATACAAGCGGCCGTTTTGTATGGCGCTTTTGTCAACCCCCATCATTTCCGAGTATTTTTCGGCAATGCTTTCCTGTGGCTTTACCATTTCGCCGGGTTCGCCCCTCATCACTGCTTTGCGCGAGTGGCAGGAAGAAAGAATAAAAAAAGAAACACAGGCTAACAGGATGAGTTTAGATTGGCTGCTTAACTTCATAGCCTAAAAATAAAAGTAAACTTTAGCTATGTATAAAGCTGTTTTTAAACATATTAACATCGGGTATGGTTGAGTTTTATATCCCTTATGCTTTCGGCTTGATCTCGCGCAGCATTTTAAGGGTTAAAAAGCTCAGTAATAGCAATACCAATACAATAGCTGCCCATAATAAAGGGGTGAAATTATGTTTAACAATGCCTGTTTCGGCAAAGTAAGCTGTGTTTTTATTAACAGCCGCATGGCTAATAACGGGCAACAGATTAAAAGCCCGGTATTTTAAAAAGCTCAGATCGTAATTAACCTGCTTCGCGGCTGAATCACCGCTTAGGATATAATAATTATGGCCGCTTTCTAAATAGCTTACGGCGTATTGCTTCAATCCGTAAGCATCAATCGAGCCGATGTGCAAAGGATTATCATCGCCGTTGTAAATATCAACCCTTAACAAGGTATTTTTAGCGGAAAGCAGGATCTCCTGGGTCCCGGCAGAGCTTATCACCGTATCGCATAGCTGGTTTGCATTAATTTCATCTAAATTCTGATCTCCGCTGTAAACCACTACCCTGCGGCTATAATATTTAGGCCCGGTGATTAATAAATGCAGTTTATTTACCCGGTAAGGTTCATCCAAATGAATATACACCCGGCTGATCTTATTGGTATCGCTGATGTTAAACTTAACAGTCGGCAGCGCGGTAAATTGCGGTTTGTTTAAATTCTCGGTATAAATCCCCGCCTGTAATATTTTTACCGGGGTTTTATTTTTACCGTATACCTGTATCTTAAAATAGCGGTAATTGCTGATAGGAAAGTTTAAAGATTGCTCATAATCCGGCCCGCCTGCTGATCCGGCATCCTGCAGATCAATATCTTCCTTAATGGCAAACCATTGCTTCAGGTCATCGCTGCCGGCTATATTTACGGTACGGCTTACTTCGGTATTTTTTAGCTTGAGCCACAGTTCGTCTATACTTATTTTATTGCTGTTTTCGGCAATATAAACGGTAGCGGTGTCTGTTCCGGCATCCATTCCCGGAAAAACTACAAAATTATCCTGTTTTTCAACTGCTATATTGCTGCTCAGCGCATACGCTACAAATCCCCCCGTGCTATCCATTAAACGAATATCATTCAATGCTTCATTACTTTTGGCAATTATATCCGGGCTCAGCTCAATTTTATAAACACCGGCCGAGTCGATCTTTTGTACAGCAGCCTTATACTTAAAAGCGTTTTCCTGTGCAAAAAGAGGCATTCCCTTCAGCATAAACACCGCCAGCAGCGCGATCGTCAGCTTAATCTTTTGGCAGGTTCTTATCATCGGCGATAATAATTTTAACTTTTTGGTACATGAACGATATGATGAGCAATAGCACACCCAAACAAAAGAACGCGGCTATTTTCCCCGCGGCGGGTATGTTTTCAATATCATACACAAACAGCTTTACTAAAGTTAAGGTAAACAGGCTTAATGATATAATGCGCAATACCCTTGTTTTGTACCGCATCCCCAGCCACATCAGCGCGAATGAGGCTATTCCCCACAAAACCGGCAGTGCTGTTTTAATATACACCGTTTCAATTTGATCGAGCGATGTGCCCTGGTGATAAAACATCAGATTACTGAGCAGGCAAACCTCCAAACTCAAAAACAATACGATGGCTGCTGCTATAAGCCAGCTGATAATGTTGCTGTAAGCCTGCATCCAGGTTCGGCAAATGCTAATAAGGTCGTAAAATATCAGCAGGATAAATAGCGCGCCTATCCAGTGTGCAATAAAGTGGCTGGTACCGGCCTGATGCCCGGTTAACATATCCGATTGCAGCTCAAAAAATTGGGGCGTAAGCAACAGGTAAATAGTTATTGTTACCGCGTATATCGCGGCTATCGTGTCAGGATCAGATGCAGATTTAGAGATCCTAACTAACCAGCCGAATACATACACAAATACCGGCAAATACAACATCAGGTATAAAATATTCAGATCGGTTAGTGGGTAGCGGTTTAAAAACTGGTGGTTTATCTCCAGCGCGCCGCTGGCAAATAGTAAAACCGTGGCTGTGTATTTATAAACATTGGGCGAAATAAGCGGTTTATTATCATGTGGCTTATTGGATAATACATAAAGCAGCCAGCTGCATACCGCCGTAAAAACCGTAGTGATAAACCCTTTATTGGCTATTATGGTAAGCACCGCGGTTGATGAACTGTACAGTTCGAACCAATCCATTAACAAACTAAGGAGCATGGCGAACCAGATGATGAGCGAGGTTAGCCGCATCAATTTTATGGATGATTTTTGGTAGAGCCAGTACAACAGCACGCTTTCAGCGGCCCAAAACAGGGTAATAAAGTGCCCGTGCAGTTGGATGGGAGCGGTTAAGGATATGAAAGTAAGCGTGATGCCGATCAGCAGGTAAAGGATATTGATCTCGGCCTTTTTCGTCCGGAAAAGCATAAAGGAGAACAACAGGTTAATGGCCCCGATGCTGGCGGCAAACAAACCCCGGAATTGCTCCGCGTGCCCTATAGTTAAAAGGTAAAGCCCGGAGCTGAAATACAAAGCGGTATTAATAAGCAATATGGTAAAATCCGAGGCGATGAACTTTTGATTCTCCCGGGTATTATAGGCAATGTTGATCAAAAAGAACATGAGGTACAAGGTACTGGTATAACTAAAGCCGATGAGATAGGCATTATCCGGGATGGTATAGATCACCCCGGCAACTACTAGTACTGTTAAAGCAAAGGCCGTAATATTAAGTATGCGCCATGATTTATTATAGGCGATGATTAACAAGCCCGCGTTTAAAATGATAAGATAAATAAACAAGGCATTGTAATTGTTATTGCCATTGCTCACCATAAAGGGGCTCGACATGCCGCCAACCAACGCTATTACAGCCAGCTCCTGCTTATCATACAAGAGCGACAGCGCCACAGCGAAGCAGGTAATCACAATCAATATAATGAATGAAGTAGTTTGGTTAAACAAATGAAACTCGTGGTAAGCCAGCGTAATGGTAAAATAAAACACCGCCAAACCGCCGCCCACCAACACCGAACTGAAGGCTTTATAATTGGTACGCAGCCGGTGCGCAATACCGATGAGTATGCCACCCGCTAATATGCCTATGCCTACCCGGCCTGCCGGGCCAACCCAGTCATTATCAATGGCATACTTAACAAAAAAGCCAATGGCCAGCACCAAAATGGCGATACCTATTTTATTTACCAGGTTTTCACCTATGAATTTCTCCAGGTCGGGGTATCTTTCAAAAAACGATGGCTGCGGTTCTTCCTTTATATCCTGGTGAAATGGCTTTGGCTGTTTTTTTCTTAACTCCGCCAAATTATCGCCGATCACATCCTTGTGGTATTCAATTTCAAATTTCTCGGGTTTTGGCGGTATTGGCTGGGGAATTTCTGCTTTTTGTTCAGCTATCGGTTTGGAGGCAAAATCTTCTTCATCACGCAGTATTGTTTTTGGGCTATCAGGCGCTTGTTTGGGCAGGTTTAGTTTCCTTAGCATGCCTTGCAGATCGAATATCCTGTTCTCCAGCCCCTCTATTCTCTTATTTAAACTGTTTTGATTGGTGATCAGCAGTATGATAACAATTATAAATAAGATCACATACACAGCGTCCATAATTGGGGGTTTAGCCACTAATATAATGGAATAAACAATGGGAATAAAATATTTCTGCTTGCTGAACAGATAAGTCCACCCACAACAAATCCGAAATCGAACATTGAAAAATCCGATCCCGATAGCTATCGGGGCAAATTACCCTTTTATTACCCTTTGTATCTCATCCAGTTTCATAAGCGCCTCCACAGGCGTAAGCGTATTTACATCCAGGTTATTCAGCGTATCGCGTATCTTAACCAAAACCGGGTCGTCTATACTAAACATCTGCATTTGCACGGCTTGCTTTTGCACCTTGCGTATGCTTTCCTTAATATGCTCGCCGCCTGTGCGTTCGTTTTCCAGCTTTTTTAATATTTCGTTGGCGCGGCTCAATATTTTTTGCGGCATGCCGGCTAGTTTAGCCACGTGGATCCCGAAACTATGCTCGCTGCCGCCGGGCACCAGCTTGCGCAGAAAAATGATCTGGTGGCCAACTTCCTTTACCGATACATTAAAGTTTTTAATGCGGTTAAAAGAATTGCTCAACTCATTCAACTCATGGTAATGCGTGGCGAACAGCGTTTTGGCTTTTGCCGACGGATGGTTATGCAAATACTCGGCAATGGACCAGGCAATGGAAATACCATCATAAGTTGATGTACCGCGCCCAATTTCATCCAGCAATATCAAACTCCTGTCGGAAATATTATTCAGAATGCTGGCGGTTTCATTCATCTCCACCATAAATGTCGATTCGCCGGATGATACGTTGTCCGATGCCCCCACCCTTGTGAATATTTTGTCAACCAAACCTATCATCGCGGCTTTAGCGGGCACAAAACAACCCATCTGCGCCATTAGTACGATCAGGCCCGTTTGCCTCAGCAGGGCAGATTTACCAGCCATGTTCGGCCCGGTGATGATAATGATCTGCTGCGATTCCGAATCCAGGAAAACATCGTTGGTGATATAAGTTTCGCCCAGCGGCAGGTTTTTTTCAATAACCGGGTGGCGGCCGCCCTTTATATCAATAACCCTGCCCTCGTTTATTTCAGGCTTTACGTAGTAGTTTTTTATGGAGATGGTAGCAAAGTTCAGCAGCACATCCAAACGTGCCACCAGCTGCGCGTTAAGCTGTATAGGCTTAATATATTCAGCAAGGGAATACAACAGATCATTATACAGCCTGGTTTCCAGTGCCAGTATCTTCTCTTCGGCACCTAATATCTGCTCCTCGTATTCCTTCAGTTCCGGGGTAATGTAACGCTCGGCATTCACCAGCGTTTGTTTGCGTATCCAGTCAGTTGGTACCTTATCCCTGTGCGAATGGGTTACCTCCAGGTAATAGCCGAACACATTATTGAACGATACTTTTAACGATGGTATTCCGGTTGATTCAGCTTCGCGCTTCTGTATCTCCAGCAGGTAGCCTTTTCCGCCGAAAGCTATTTTACGCAGGCGGTCCAGTTCCTCGCTAATGCCTTCATTCATTACACCACCCTTTACTATCATTACCGGCGGCTCGGGGTGCAATTCTTTCTCTATCTTCTCGCTGATGAGCGTACAGGGGTTTAACTGCCCGCCGATGGCTTTTAAGGGCATACTTACCGATGTTTCGCAAACTTGTTTGATGCTTTCAATAGCACGCAGCGCCTTTTTAAGCTGGCATACTTCACGCGGGTTGGCCTTTTGCAGCCCTATCTTCGATATTAACCGTTCCAGGTCGCCTATTTGCCTGATGTATTGCTGCAGGGTTTCGCGCAGTTCTTCCTGGGCTATCAGGTATTCCACCACGCCCAGGCGGTCGTTGATGGGTTTAATTTCCTTTAGCGGCATTACTATCCACCTGCGCAGCAAACGTGCGCCCATGGGCGAGCAGGTATGATCCAGCACATCAACCAAAGTAAGCGCGTTTTCATTATTCGAGCCTACCAGCTCCAGGTTGCGGATGCTGAATCGGTCTATCCACAAATACCGGTCCTCTTCTATCCTGCTGATGGCCGATATGTGCTGTAAATTACGGTGTTCGGTTTCATTCAAATAATGCAGCGCCACACCGGCAGCCACAATCCCCAGATTCAGCTTATCGATCCCAAAGCCCTTGAGCGATTTTACGCCGAAGTGTTTTAACAGTGTTTCCGTAGCATAATCGCCGCTATAGGGCCAATCGTCGAGGGTGTAGGTATAAAACCTATCGCCATAATTGGCTTTAAAATCACTATTCCGGCTCTTGGGATAGATCACCTCGCTCGGGCTGTAGCTTTGCAGCAGTTTATCAATATAATCGCTGTTGCCCTGCGCGGTTAAAAACTCGCCGGTTGAAATATCGATCAACGCTATACCAATGCTGTTCTTCTCAAAATAAAGCGATGCCAGGTAATTATTGCTCTTTTGATGCAGTATATTATCGCTTATGGCCACGCCGGGCGTAACCAATTCGGTAACACCGCGCTTAACAATGGTTTTGGTAGTTTTCGGGTCTTCCAGCTGGTCGCAAATGGCTACCCGCTGGCCCGCCCTTACCAGTTTAGGTAAATAAGTATCCAGCGAATGATGCGGGAAACCGGCCAGCTCGATATGCGTGGCGGCACCGTTTGCGCGGCGGGTAAGCACAATGCCCAAAATGCCCGAGGCTTTGATGGCATCCTCGCCAAAGGTTTCGTAAAAATCACCTACACGAAACAGCAGCAAAGCACCAGGGTACTTAGCCTTTATCGTGTTATACTGCTGCATTAGGGGTGTTTCTTTGGTAGCTTCTTTTGCCAAGCGCGTTACTCCTTTTTAATAGGTTGGTAAAGTTAATGCATTGGGCGGGGTTTAGCGGCATTGTTGAAAAGTTAGGGTAGTGTGGATTGTTGGGCGAATAAAGTATTACCCATAAGCTAAAAATGCTGTTTTTACTTTGGTAATGTTTGTTCCTTTGTTTCAATTAAAATTCAATACCTTAGGAGCAATGAAACCACTGAACTTTACACACCTGTTAATCGTAGCCGCATTATTTTTTTCAGGATGCAAGCTGGATAAGCCCATACTTCCCGGCGATCCCGGATATGTAGCGGCAACGCCTCCGGCAAGTACTACCACAGGAACTGGAACAGGTTCCGGCACAGGAACCGGTACGGGAACAGGCACAGGCACAGGCACTGGTACTGGTACTGGAACAGGCACTGGCACAGGAACCAACAAATATTATTTTAAAGCTACCATCAATGGGCAGGCATTAAATTGGGAGGTTACCGATGATATGACGGGCTGGTTACTGGGTTCGGGAAGTAATGGCTCAAACAATCAGGGTATATATACGGCTGAACTTGACGCGGAGATATCCCCCGCTCAGGGAAACTCTCCAACAATTGAAGTAGGGTTTCGTACCTACCAGGTTGATCTGGGCAACGATACGAATGATCAGATAGCTGCTTATTTTAATGCCTTTATAAATACCGGCAATTGGAATTATGCCACAACGCAGGATCTTACCGTAGGGACTAAATTTATAGTGATCTATTACAGCGATAGCAAGGGTAACCAATATTCCAGCCAGGGCCCGCAAACCGGAAGTACGGCAAACATTTTAACAGTAACACAAGTCCCCGCTACGCTTGGCGTAAAGGAGTCGCTGGATCTGACAATGACCGTTTCATGCCAGTTGTATGATATGGATGGCAGCAGTAATACCTTAGCTCTTACTAATGGTGCTATATCCATTAATCTTCCCGACGGTCTGGTATATTAGTATTGATATGATTGCGCTGTACTCATCTTAGCCAATAATGGGTATATAAAGGCCTTTAATTTCCCACCATTTGCAATAATTAAACATAAAGCAAGTTTAACAATGGAATAAATTAATAGCTTCGGCACCGAATGAAAATATTGAATTTTACGCTTGTTTTAGCTTTAATAGTATCTTTTCTATCGGCCTGTAAACTCGACCCGCCTATATACCCTAAAAAAACAGATTCCACCTCGACAATCGATACCGTACATACCGGTACCACGGCTGACACGGGTTATTACTTAAAAGCCACCTTAAACGGCCAGGCACTAAACTGGCAGGTTACCGCTGATCCCGGTGGCTGGGGAACTGGCAGCGGCGGTAACGCTATTACTGCCAACGGCGTAATTACAGGCTACCTTACTGCAGAAATATTTGCATCGAACAAAACCCTGCTGCCCGGTTTTTATGTGGAATTTAAAACCATGCAGGTGGATACCGGCAATACTGTAACCCCCTATTTCAATAGCTTTGTGAATACCGGCGGATGGAATTACGCTACCATTTATGATTATGATCCCGGCTATAAATCATTGATAATTTACTATACCGACAGCACCGGCAAACCCTATACCAGCGTTGGCCCGCAGGCCCACGGTACCGCGAATATAATTTCGGCAACCTCTATCCCCGGGCAATACGGCGCTCCCGAAGGCCTCAAAATTAAACTCACGCTTAACTGTATCTTATATCCGGCAGATGGCTCGCCCGGGACTTTAACTCTCGTAAACGCCGAAGCAACCGTATACCTTAGCGACCTGTTAAAAGGCTGATTTTGATACTGAAAAGTATAACTATTTTGCCGTTTTAAGCATTTTTGCCTTATATTATAGCAAATTTCAGCAACCTGAAAATGAACACTTAAAAGCCCTGACCTTACCATTAATAAAATCTATCAAAGCAGATTAGAGAAATTCGCTTCAATTTGATAAAATTTGTGTCCCATCTCAATTTTGAGTAAGCACGAATTACACGAATTGATCTCGAATTCACGAATAGAAAAAAATCTCAAAGCAGATTAGTGTAATTCGATAAATTAGTGTCCCATTTCAATTAAAATACAAACTCAATCAACTCTCTCCGTGTTTTTCTCGCTGTGCCTTTTGTGGTTAAAAAAATATCATCACATCCTCCAAACTTCAATTACCGGAATAATTTCCCTTTTAACAAGAAATACCGCGTTTACCACGCTTTTGTTAAATTCATTACAATTCCCTATTTTACAGCGTAAATAACAGCCCTTGCACATGCCCGATTATTCCGTCGATCCGAACATCGCGAAAGCAAAAACCATCCATTCTGACTTTTATACCAATCCGGCAGCATTTGAGGCTTGTAAAGAGAAAATATTTGCACCATCGTGGCAGTTCATCGGCAGCAGCCACCTGGTTAAGGAGGCCGGCGATGTATATCCGCTTAACCTTTTACCCAACTACCTGGATGAACCTTTGCTGTTAACAAAGGATAAAACCGGCGCTATTAACCTGCTCTCCAACGTATGCACCCACCGGGGTAACCTGGTGGCCGATAAAGCGTGTAAACTGAATAACCTGCGCTGCCGCTATCATGGCCGCATGTTCGGGCTCGACGGAAAATTCGCTTCGATGCCGGAATTTAAAGAGGTAGAAGACTTCCCCACAAAAGATGATGATCTGCATCAACTCCAGCTGTTTAAATGGGGGAAATGGCTGTTTACCTCGCTCGATCCAAAGTATGAGCAGGAACTGTTT
>Ga0302306_10000858_pt1 | contig 17512 bp, 12 predicted proteins | sample III_Palsa_E3_1_FD_198761 | JGI IMG/M metagenome (GOLD analysis project Ga0302306, IMG submission 198761) | Peat permafrost microbial communities from Stordalen Mire near Abisko, Sweden - III_Palsa_E3_1 | ecosystem: Environmental > Terrestrial > Soil > Palsa > Peat permafrost | place: Sweden...
ATTATTTCAGGTATTTAATCACGCAACTTATCACCGGGCGCAGATTGCCATGGAGATGCGAATAAACGGGCTGCAGCCCGTCAATACGGATTATATCAATTTTGTGAGGTAGGGGGTTGATAATTCTACACCCTCGCGAATGGCGACCAAAGCATCACAAAAAATATCGATCTCTTCTTCCGTATTATAATAATGCACGGAGGCCCGCAGGATCTTGTCCAGGTTGCGCCTGCTCATATAGTATAACGTGGAATGCGCCGCACCGATGGATACATTGATGTTCTTAGCCGCCAGCTCTTTTTTGATCAGGGTGCTATCTACCGCATCAAGTGAAAAAGTGACGATACCGCACAACTGATCGCCTCTGTCATGAACGGTTATTCCATCGATCGCACTCAATTTCAACCGCATCAGACCCGCCAACTGCTGAATCCGGCGCCATATACTGTCCAATCCAATGGCCAGCGCATAGTCGACTGCCTTTCCTAATCCAAGCGTCAGGGCACGGCTTTTTTCGTATAATTCGAAGCGGCGCGCATCCTCTCTTAACTCATAACCATGAAGGCTCGTCTCACGGGTACTGAAACCGTCTATCATCAACGGGGTCAACTGATCCTGAACCTCCTTTCTGACATATAAAAAACCTGTACCCCTGGGAGCCCTCAGATATTTCCGCCCCGTGACTGCAAGAAAGTCGCAGTTGATCTCATTCACGTCTATCGGAACCTGCCCGGCACTTTGACAGGCATCCAGCAGGTACAATATCTGATGCTTGTGGGCGATCCGGCCGATGTCGGCCACCGGAAGGACATTGCCTGCGGAGGAGGGAATATGGGTCATCGCGACCAATCTGGTCCGCGGCCCGATAGCCGCCTCCAAAGCTGCCAGGGAAAAATTACCCTGTTCATCATTAGGCACCATCCTGACTTCTATGCCATGGGTCTTCTGAAACTCCAGCAGTCCGAGCAGGTTGGTTACATATTCCATTTCGCTGGTGATCACGACGTCTCCTTTTTGAAAGGAAAGGCCTTTAAATGCCAACGACCAGGCAGCACTGGCATTTTCCACGAGGGCAATTTCATCCTTTTTGGCATTGATGAGCCGAGCAATGGAAGTATAGACATTCTCCAGTTGCTCTTTATACTTGGCTTCGGTCTCGTAGCCTCCTACAGCGGCTTCTTCCCTTAAATAGCTTACGACGGCTTCGACGACTATGTCCGGCGGAAGGGATGATCCGGCATTGTTAAAATGTATTTTCTGCGATGGCATAGGCTGACAAATTAGTTATACAAAGGAAGTATTTAATTCAATGGCAAAACAGATGCAGAAACAGATATTTTGACTATATCAGTTATATGCGGAAAGTAAACAACCCTGCCCGATAGCCGACTTCCTGTTTTCAACTTAAAAACTTATCTTACTTGCACAAAGTAATTATGACTGTAACTGATCATAAAAATGGCAAATTAATCACACTATCAAAAGCCTTCGATTCAAAGTCGAAGATTTTATACGCTTTCTATTTCTTTGTATTCTTTTTAGGTGGCGCAGGAAGCCTGCTGAAATTATTTGACGAGAAGCCATTTTCTGGATTAACGATTTTTGTGGTAGTCTTTTCCAGTGCCCTTTTTATTGCTGCCTACAAATTTGTCAATAAGGCTACAATGTCAGAAAAGATATTTATCAATAAGCAGGAAGTGCAGCTTATCAAAAAAGGATTGTTCAACCTTCATAGGAAATCGTTCGACATTGCATTTATCTCAAATTTCAGGCACCTTGACAAACCAGCACCAACAAGGCATCCTTTAGCTGGAGAAACGTTTGACTATCTGGGATTTCAAACAGAACAACAAGTGATCAATGAGATGTATGGGGATAATCGCGTTGCCTTTGATTATGAGGGAAAGACTATCAGCTTTGGAGAAAATGTATATTCCTGGGAGTTTTCCGAATTAGAAGTTCTATTGTACGATATCACAGGTAATGATTTGAGATATACTGATGGATTTGAAAAAACGTTCCATTCAAAATGATACCCGCGCTGTTAAGCATGAAACACCGGGGGATCGACTCTGGGGAATTCCAAATAAAAAGTAGTCCCCTCATTCTCTTTACTCTCAAACCAGATAGAGCCGTTATAATATTCGGTAATCTCTTTGCAAATGGAAAGGCCTAAGCCAAAAGTGGGCTCGCCCATGGTCCCTTTTCTTTTTGCTTTTGTAAATCTTTCAAATACTTTATCTTTCAATCTCTCCGGAATACCAATGCCATAGTCTTGAACGGCTATCTGCACTTTTTTGTCTTTAACCGACGTGGTAACCGTTATTTGTTTATCGTCATGGCTAAACTTAATGGCGTTTATAAGCAAATTGTTGATCACACGGTTTATCTTTTCCCTATTGGCAATAAAGAATTTTTCTTTGTCATTCAATTGCAGATTGAATGTTTGCTTTTTTTCCGATGCCTTAACCCGTAATAGTTCAACACTATCATTCACCAATTTATCCACATCTATTGTTTCCTGCACATCATTTTCATTATTGTTACTTTCGGCCGCTCCTAAAATTTCAGCGATCAAGGTTAATGAATTGTTGCACGCCGTGTGCATATACTGCAGCACCTTATCGGTCTCCTCTTTATTATCTGATTTTTTAATGACGTTAGAAAGCATCATGATGGATGCTATCGGCGATCGTAAATCATGTGCTACGATATGCAGTATCCTGTCTTTTTCTTCGCTTCTTTTTTGGACTAAGGCCAAGGCATCTTCGAGTTGAAGCTTTTTTCTTTTGGAATGTTGGGCATTCTTCCAGATCAGCCATCCAATCACCAGCAGCAGAACGCCACAGGACCCCGCCAGCATCAAATAGTGATCCTTTGAATCATTTTTCTTGGTTAAAAGGTCGATATCATGCTGCTTTTCTAAAAGTTTTATATAATCCGATGCATCAACAGTGGTGATAGCTTTATTGATTTTTTCCATCGAATCTTTTCCTCTGGTATAAAGGGTCAGGTCCGTATAGGCTTCCGATGGCCTGTTTTGTTTTTCAGCATACTGCCACATCAACCTGTGCCATTCGGTTTCCCAGGTGAAATTGGGCATGGCATCGAGGCTTTTCCTAATCTCCCCGAGCGCAACGCCCATACTGTCGATCTTATTTTCTTTATAAAACAGGTCGGCAAGCTTTAGGTACGCGGACTGGGCATCCCAGATATCGTTGCCCCTTTTTAGGTTGATGGCCACGCTTTGCCTGAATAATTTCTTAGCCTCATCATATTTGCCCTGTTCTTTATATATCTGGCCTATGTTGCCGTAGATCACTCCTCGTGCAATATCATGCCACCTGTTATTGGGTTCGTGTGTGGGCTGGTTGGTTCCGATAAATGTAAGCGCTTTATTATAATACTGTAAAGCGGTATCATCATTACCGAACTTATAATAACAAAGGGCAATGTTGTTCAATAGCTCCTGTGATTTCAGGTATTTACTAAAGCTTTCCGGGCAATCATCCGTCTGAGAAAAAGATTCCTGAAATGTCCTGGCAGCTTCCATGTACCTGGATTGCTTGTATAAAATCATCGCAATGCGGTAACTATAACTGGCAGTAGCACAAGCAGAAAGGTGTGTTTCAGGCAATAGCCTGGCCTGATAATAGTAGGTGTATGCCTCGTTATATTTCCCTTCTTTAAACAATACGTCCCCTTTAGCATAGCTGGCCAGCTCATATTGGGCGGGATATTTTTCTCTTGCACCATCGCCGCCGGCTAAATACAATGCGCTGTCGGCATATAATTCTGCCTTGGCATTATTGTTTAGGAACTCGCGATATACCATGCTTTTGTGGCCATAGATGGCCACTTTTTGTTCGAGGGTCAGGCTCTTTCCGGCCAAAGCGGAATCTATGTAAGCAATGGCCTGCGCTGCGCTTTCGGGGCCGAACTTTTGGGTTTGGTTAATCAGGCTGTCAACGAAAAAAAGATTACCCGTTTTGGGTATGGCATTATTATTTGAATTGCAGGAAAACAGCAAAAACAGAGAGATGGCGGCAGGAAAAAAATGAGAAAATATTTTTGGCATCAAGGGTAATGTTACCTCTCATTAAGAGTGTAAAACGCCAATTTACTTAAAGATATTGTATTAAAAAAGGTATGGTACGTTGAGAATCTGGTGGTCCCGACAGGAATCGAACCTGTATCTAAAGTTTAGGAAACTTCTATTCTATCCATTGAACTACGGGACCGAAGACCTTGGGTGCCGGAAACCGGGCGGAACGCTGGCGGCGGGTCGCGGAAGGCCGCAGGAGCCGGGCGCAGAGCGCGGAAACAGGCGCAAGGGTCGCAAAAATAGGCATTTTTTTTTAGCTTAAACTAATTCCTTACTTTGAACCTCTCAAAAAAAATTCATTTATGAACCGATTGATTTTGCCGTATGGAGCCCGCGTTGTTCTGATGCTGCTGGCGCCTTTTCTGATGGCCCTTCCAGCGCATTCGCAAGGCCCGCGCTTCAGCCACCAGACGATCTTTGTGACTGACCTGGACCGTGCCGCGAACTTCTATGAGAACGTCATGGAACTCAAAAGAATACCAGAGCCTTTCCATGACGGCAAGCATGTGTGGTTCCGGCTGTCCGAGCATGGACAACTGCATGTCGTCTCGGGTGCCAAGGAAGACATCCCTCACGATATCAATATACACCTTGCCTTCAGCGTCCCCGACATGGCCGTTTTCACGAAACACCTGGATGATCTCAATGTTAAATATGGCAACTGGGCGCAAAACACCAAGACGCCGCAGGTAAGGCCTGACAAGGTGAAACAGATCTACCTGCAGGACCCGGATGGGTACTGGATCGAGGTTAACGACGATACCTTCTAGAGGCTCTCGGAGGGCAGATACTGGAAAAGCCTATATTTGCACTCCAAATCAGGACCATGAAGTTCTATAACATCGTCATTAAGTACCGTCTTCAGATAGCCATCTTTTTACTGATCATCGGCGTCGCCACAAATGTATATGCCGGATTTTGGCCAGCCTTCCTACCCTACTTCGTTGCCGTGCTGCTGCTGTTCGGCTATTTCTTCTTCGGTCCGCTGCGCCTCATCCAGGAACATATGGAAAGCGGCGATATGGAAGCCGCCGAAAAAGTGCTGAATTCCATCAAGTTTCCCAACCTGCTGTATAAACCTATCCGCAGCGTCTATTTTACCCTGAAAGGCAATATCGCCATGATGAAGCAGGATTTTGCCGGGGCGGAATTGAACATGAAAAAGGGATTGGACCTGGGAATGCCGATGAAAGAGGCGGAAGGCGCCAGCCTCCTGCAGATGGGGATGCTTTGCATGCAAAAGAACGATATCAGGCAGGCAGAAAGCTATATCCGCCAGGCCCTCCGCAAGGGATTACCCGATAAAGAAAACCAGGCCGCAGCCTTCCTGCAGCTTTGCTCGATCATGATGACCAAAAGGGAATTTCGCGCCGCCAAGGATTTTTTCCGTAAGGCCAAGGCGCTGAAACCTACCACTCCACAGATCGTTTCCCAGATCAAAGAAATCGAAAGATATATTTCCCGGATCCCGGGATAGAGGCAGCACGCGGACGGCGGAAAGGGGACGAGGCGGGCTACTAATTATTCTGGCTGGCTTCGCCGGGGGAAGTTACACAACCGACCATCTGCCGGAGCGTACGAAGCGACAGGCTATTCTTTTCCAGGAAATCGAAAGTACCATACTGTAGAAATACTTCTTTTGTATTCAATCCCTTCTGACTGGAAAATAAGATGACATACACATTAGGATCATAATCCCTCACCCGCTGCAAAGTATCCAGACCATTCATCTGGCCATCCAGGTTATAATCCAGGACGATAACGGCAGGATGTTTATCCAATTCGGAAATGCAGGATTCCCCGTTGGTATAAAAATGAATGTTGCTGCTGAGCGTCTCTAGCTCCTTAGCAATGAGGCCTTGATAGATAATGTTGTCTTCAACGACAAAGATTACCGGTTGATGCATTAATTCCATTGGTGTGTGCTGTAGTGCGTTAACAAACCCGGAAAATAATGCCAGAAAAAAATCCATTCTATTTCGTTGATTATCAATATGCAACCCGATTGCAATGCTAAAAAACGCTCTCGGAATGGGAAATTAGGCCGATTGCTGGGAAATTAATTGAGGACCTCTGCCTGCAGCTGCCCGATACATTCTGTGATCACCCTATCGATGGTCGCCACGAGCGATGGTATGGTCTGGAGGGATTCCAGCTGTTTGGCGTTAGCCTCTACCTCCCGGATCTCCTGGCGGATGGATTTGATGCCCATCGAATCGATGGTAGACTTTAATTTATGCGCTGTTTTACCAACCTGCTCCCAGTTTTCTTCGTGCAGCGCCTTTTTCATGTCCTGCACGTTCTGGGGTACGGTCTCGATAAAAAGGGCAACCATTTTCTTTATAAATCCTTCATCACCGCCTGACACGGATTGTACCATCGTCAGGTCATATAATCTGGAATCAGCTGACATAGTTGTTGTATTTATAAGGGGGATATCTATTTTCGATGTTACGGGGGAGGACTCGGATACAAGGGCGTCCACAGGGTTCAAATTCCTCGATATCACCCTGAACAACCTTTCTTCATCAAACGGCTTGGCCAGGTAATCGGTCATGCCTGCCGCCAGGTATTTTTCACTATCTCCTTTCAGTGCATTAGCCGTCAACGCGATAATAGGGATCTTCGCTTTCACCGGATCGGGCATGCTCCGAATATGATGGGTAGCCTCCATGCCATCCATCTCCGGCATCTGCACATCCATCAGGACACAATCGAAAGATGCGTCTGCAAGGGCTTCGATCGCCTCGCGTCCGTTATTGGCAATCACCACCTCAAAATCCCATGATTCGAGAATATGCCGTGCCAGATACTGATTCAACTCCACATCTTCCGCGACGAGAACTTTTCTATGTCCAAGGCTCTTATAGTCTATTTCCTGTCCTATTTCGTTTTCCTGCATAGCTTCAATACTTAAATAATAGGGAATACGTATGGTAAAGGCAGATCCTTTACCTAATTCACTCTGAACGTTCAACTCACCGTGCTGCATTTCGATCATATTCTTACAAATGGCCAACCCAAGCCCGGTACCGCCATATTTACGGGAAATGGTTGCATCGGCCTGCACGAACGGCTCGAATACGGTCCGCAACCTATCCTGTTCAATCCCGATGCCGGTGTCGCTGACGGTAACTTCCACCACCACCTCGTCTTCGGACTCCTCATTGATACCCGAAGAAATCGTGATGTGACCGCTCTCCGTAAACTTCAAAGCATTACTCAGAATATTGTTGAGTACCTGGCTGAGCCGGTAAGGATCGCCTTTGACGACAAGGTCGGCCGGGATAAAGTTCTGGTAGATCAGGCCCAATTCCTTTTCTTCCGCCCGGTAAATAAACGACTGGATGATAGTAGCGATCTTGTCGACGATCTTGAACGGGATAACCTCCAGCTGCAGCTTGCCAGCCACGATCTTTTCCAGGTCAAGGATATCGTTGACGATCACCACGAGGTTGTTAGCCGACTCCTGGATCAATTGCAGATAATTCCGCTGCTGTGAATCCAATTCCGTCTTCCTCAGCAGACTGGCAATCCCCAGAATGCCATTCATCGGCGTCCGGATCTCATGGCTCATGTGCGCCAGGAAGGACTCTTTCGCCCGGGCCACCTCTTCGGTCAATTGCTTGGTCAACCGCAATTCCTTTTCCATCTTGATCCTGTCGGTGATATCCTGCGCAAAGCCGATAACATACGGATCAAGATCGGGCTCTTCTACCCGGTAGTTCTTATACAAGAGATATATTTCCTGTCCTTCCTTGCTCAGCACACAAAATTCGCCGCTGGTTATCGTATTATTATTATTACGCACGGCTGCGAGATATTCCTCTTCGAACCTGGGCCGGTGTTTGTCCGGAATCATATCCCGGATGTTGCGTCCCAGCATTTCTCCTTCACTGTAATTGAGCGCCCGGCAGATGGACGGATTGACGGCCAAAAAATTCCCGTTGAGATCATGGGTACAGATCAGGGCCTGGCTATAGTTAAAGAGGTCGCGGTACCTTTTTTCATGCAACTTGACCTGCTCTTCGAATTCCTTCGTCTCGGTGATCCGGACGACATAAATAATGACCTGCTGAAATTTATCCTCCGTATCGAACACAGGATATATCCGGTGCAAAAAATGTTGTACTACGCCCTCATTGTCCTGCAGCGACTCCGACCATTCCACCGGCTTCCGGGTGCGACGGGCCTTTTCAAAAACCATTCTCCTGGCTCTCGCCATAGCGGTAGGCCGGCCTGAGTATTGACAAAACTCTTCGTTGGTCTTCCCAATCATCCATTCCCTCAGATGCGAATCCGGCACGGCAACCGGATTGGCGTATAGGAAGCGGTATTCGGCATCCGCGACCATGATCTCCGCAGGAACTTTGTCCAGGATATTTTCAAAGAAATGATTGTCTAGAGGCATTTAGGGTTGGGCGTTATTTCATTTTTAATTCACCGTTTTGAATCATACGGTAGAGCGTGGATTTGCCGACATCCAGCTTCTTAGCCACCAGCAGCACATCCTTTTCATATTTATCCAGGTAATGCTGCAGGATCTGTATTTCAAATTCTTTCAGCGTCATTTCTTTATTGAGGAGATCGGCAATGCTGGCGGAAGTGTTGAGCGTAATATGTTCAGGTGTGATGGTTTCCTCATCTGCCATCACGACAGCCAGTTCCACGACAGACTTCAACTCACGCACATTACCGGGAAAGGGATACTGCAACAGCTTCTGTTGTGCATCCGGAGACAGGCTCTTCCTGTCCAGTTTGTTCTCCTTACAGAACCCGTCGATGAAATGTTTGGAAAGGATGAGAATGTCGTTGCCTCTTTCGCGCAAGGGCGGAAGGGAGATGGGCAGACCGATCAACCGATAGTATAAGTCTTCGCGAAAATTCTTGTTCTTTACTTCTTCGAGTAAGTTCTTATGTGTGGCCACTACGATGCGGACATCTATCTTCGTTACGCCGGTGCTTCCGATCCGGGTGATCTCCCGTTCCTGCAGTACGCGCAGCAGTTTGGCCTGCAGGTTGATATCCAACTCCCCGATCTCATCGAGGAACAAAGTGCCTTTGTCGGCCTCTTCGAACTTGCCGATCCGACGGGTAACGGCGCCGGTAAACGCCCCCTTTTCATGGCCAAACAATTCGCTCTCGATCAGGTCTTTGGGAATGGCTGCTACGTTGACGGCCACGAAAGGCATTTTGTGCCGCTCAGAATTATAATGAATGGCTTTTGCGATCATTTCTTTACCCGATCCTGTCTCGCCGGTGACCGATACGGTGATATTGGTCTTCGCGGCTTTTTCGATCAGCGAGAAGACCTTTTCAATCTGCTCGCTCTTACCCAGGATCATCTGGGAGAAATCATACTTCCTTCCCACCTGGCTCTTGAGCGTCTCGACTTCCTGCTTCAGGTTGCTGATTTCACGCAGGTGGAGGATGCTGTTCCAGAGCCGGTCTTTAGTGTCGTCGTCCTTTACGATATAGTCGAATGCGCCATTCTTCAATAGGTTGATTGCCGTCGCCACATCTTCCTGTCCGGAGATGACAATGACCCGAATGTCAGGATTATGTTCCTTTATCTTTTTCAGCACTTCAGCCCCATCGCAATCGGGGAGGGAGTAGTCAAGCGTTACAACTTCCGGATTTTCATGAAGTTGAGCAAAGAAATCACGGGGGGATTCAAATCTTTGGACTTCGTATTCGGGGTTAAGGGAGAGATAATGCTGGAGCATCGAGCCATACCAGGTATCATCTTCGACGATAAAGATTTTAAAGGAAGAATGGTTTTTCATGTTTGCGTTTACTTAGGATAGAATTCTAACGTGGAATTGACAAATTTATTCCCATATTAAGACAATTTCCAATTTCTTTTGCCCTTTTTTTTGAAAAAGGCTTACTTGGGTGGGCAATAAGGGGTTATGCTTAGGGTGACGGGGCGGCGTTCAGGGGCGGGAAAGTATTCATTTTGCATACCTTTGGGATCATGTCTATCAATCGGGAAAAGCTCCGGCAACATTTCCAGGAAGAATATCAGAAGCTCAACGGGCAGCAACGGCTGGCTGTCGACACGACGGAAGGTCCGGTGATGGTGATTGCAGGCCCCGGCACGGGCAAGACACAGATCCTGGCGGCGCGCATCGGAAAGATCCTGCTGGAAACGGATGTTTTGCCGGATAATATTCTTTGTCTTACCTATACGGATGCCGGCGCGATCGCAATGCGGCGGCGGCTATTGTCATTTATAGGGCCGGATGCATATAGAGTGCATATACATACCTTCCATTCTTTTTGTAATGATATCCTCCAGGAAAACCTGCCTTTATTCGAAAAGACCGCCCTGGACCCCATTTCCGACCTGGAGCGGATCCAGCTCTTTAAAGTCCTGATCGATGGCTGGCCGAAGAATCACCCCCTGAAACGGTATCGCGGAGACGTATATTTCGAAATGGGCAACCTGCAGCATCTGTTCTCGACTATGAAGCGGGAAGGCTGGACACCGGAATTTATCTATTCGAAAATCGATCAATACCTGGCCGATCTACCCTCGAGGGATGAATATATCGCCAAACGGGCCACCAAAGAGTTCAAGAAGGGGGATGTCCGAACTGATAAAATCGAAGAGGAAAGGGAGCGGATGAATAAACTGAGGGCGGCCGTGGGTGAATTCGGACCTTTCCAGGAACTGATGCGTCGCCGCAACCGCTATGACTTCGACGATATGATTAACTGGGTCATCAAGGCCTTCCAGGATAACAAGGGCCTGCTGGCTACTTACCAGGAGCGTTATCAGTACATCCTGGTAGATGAATACCAGGATACCAGCGGCACGCAGAACCGGTTGGTCAGCCTCCTGATAGCCTACTGGGACCAGCCTAATGTATTCGTTGTAGGAGATGACGATCAGAGCATTTACCGGTTCCAGGGGGCCAACGTAGAGAATATGCTGGAATTCGCCGTTGCCTATGAAAAGGAGCTGCTGACGGTGGTACTGACCAATAATTACCGGTCTACCCAGCCGATATTGGATATTTCCAGGACGCTGATCGAGCGGAATGCCGAACGACTGGTGAACCAAATCCCCGGATTGTCAAAGCAACTGGTCTCCAGCCATCCGGTGGTCAGCCGCCACCATGATCCCCCGCGGCTACTGGAATATCTGAGCCCGCGACAGGAAATGACGAATATCACCCTGCAGGTGGAAAAGCTGCTGGCGGATGGGGTGGCACCGGGACGCGTGGCGATCATCTACAAAGAGAATAAATATGGGGAGGAACTGGCGCGATTCCTCCGGTTGAAGAATATACCGGTCTACAGCAAGCGGAACCTGGACCTGCTGGGAGTGCCATTGGCGCAAAAGATCCTGTTACTGCTACGCTATCTGGCGGCGGAACACGACGCCCCTTATGGGGGGGATGAAATGTTGTTCGAGATCCTGCATTTCGATTTCTTCGGCATTGCCCCGATCGAGATCGCGAAATTGTCCGTCGAAGTGGCCGACAGGCAGTTCAGCGACCAGCGGACTTCGCTGCGCCGCCTGCTGTACGAGAAGGCCAGCCGCCCGGCGCGGGACCTGTTCGACACGGGGTTGCCGGAAGGAATGAAAAAGGCGAGCAAGGCGCTGGAGAAGCTGATCGGCGACGTGCCTAACGTCACGTTACAGACCTTGTTCGAGAACTGTATCCGGGACACGGGGGTCCTCGCGATGATCATGGGCAGCGCGGATAAGATCTGGCAATTACAGGTGGTGACGGCGCTTTTTGAATTCGTGCGGGAGGAATCGAGACGTGACCCGGACCTCAACCTGGAAAGGCTGGTCCAGATGATCGACCTGATGAAGGACAACGGGCTGACGCTGCCGCTGGTGCAGGTGTCGGGGAGCGACAGAGCGGTGAATTTATTGACGGCGCATGGGTCTAAGGGGCTGGAATTCGAATATGTCTTCTTTGCCGGCTGTAATGCTTCTATTTGGGAGAAGAAACGGAGACCGGGGGGTGGATATAAGTATCCTGATACAATATTTGAGCGAGCGAAGGCGGGTACGGCCACGGAAGAGGAAGAGTTACGGCGTCTGTTTTATGTGGCATTGACAAGGGTCGAGCGGCACCTGACGATTTCCTACTCCCGGTTCCGTGATGACGGCAAGGAGCTGGAGCCTTCGGTCTTTATCGCAGAGATCCTTGACCAGCACTCTTTGCCCGTCGAAAAAGTGCTGATCCCCGAAGAAGCCGTAGCGGCCTTCGACGTGCTGCCTTTTAGTGACATTATCGCTCCCGAAATCGCGGCTGCCGAGGAGGACTTTATCAGCCGGATGCTGGAAAAGTTCGTCATGAATGTCACCGCGCTCAATAATTATCTCAAATGTCCGCTGGAATTCTATTACCGGAATCTCGTCCGCATCCCGTCACCCAAGAATGAAGCGACGGAATTCGGGAGTGCGGTGCATTTTGCTTTGCAGCGGCTATTCGAGAAGATGAAAGAGCACGTCTCGGAGGCCTTCCCCTCGAAAGAAGAGATGCTGAATGATTTTCAGTGGTATATGCGCCGGCACCGGGAGATCTTTACCCGGGAGGCGTTTGCCCGGCGGATGGAATATGGGTTGGAGGTGCTGGGCCATTACTATGACAAATACCTGCACCTATGGAACCGGATCGTTGCGGTGGAAAGGAATATCCGGAATGTCGTGGTCCGGGGAGTACCGCTGAAGGGCAAGCTGGACAAGCTGGAATTCCAGGGCAAGGAGGTCAATGTCGTCGACTATAAGACGGGGGACGTGGACAAGGCGAAAGACAAGCTATCGCCGCCCAATGCCAAAGACCCTGATGGGGGGGATTACTGGCGGCAGGCTGTTTTTTATAAGATACTGGTAGACGGCTATGAGCAAAAGGACTGGAAAGTGACCAGTACGGAATTCGACTTCGTGGAACCTGACAAGAAAAAGGAATACCGGAAGGTGAAGATCATGATCACCCCGGAGGACATCACCACGGTGACCCAGCAAATCGTCAATACCTGGCACTCGATCCAGCGCCGGGAATTTTATACGGGCTGTGGCAAGCCGGATTGTCACTGGTGTAATTTTGTCAAGACCAATAATCTGGCTGTCGCCCTGCATGAGATCGACGAGGGAGAACAAGAAGAGGTGGGGTAACCGAGTGAAACGAAGTTCCGAACCGGGTTCGGCCAGGGCCTCGGAAATAACATTTTTTTGCGGGGTAAACCCACTATGTTTGTAAAATATGAGATTCCAAAAAGGTCTTTTATTCCTTTTCTTTGCCCTGCTCATCATCGGCGCCATTGCGCATTCCGGGTGTGCCAATATCGTCCCGCCGTCGGGGGGTCCCAGAGACACTATTCCACCCGTGTTGCTCAGTGCTACACCCCCGGATCAGACCAAAAACTTTGGCGGGGGCAAGATGACGGGCCAGAAGATCATCTTCAAATTCGACGAATACATCGATCCGAAGGATATCCGTACTGAGCTGATCGTTAATCCTCTGCCTAAGGTAGAGCCCATTGCGGACGGCCATCTTCAGTTGCTGACCGTCAGGCTGAAAGATACCTTGCAACCGAATACGACCTATTCGCTGAATTTTTACAAGGGTATCAAGGATGTGAATGAAGGCAATGTCCTTAAGAATTTCACCTATGTCTTTTCCACCGGTAACCATATCGATTCGGGACAGGTGGCCGGACAGGTCATCTTGGCGTTGACGGGCAAGGCCGACTCCAGCATGGTGGTAGTGCTGCACAAGAAGTTCGATGATTCGGCAGTCGCCAAGGAGCGTCCCCGCTATCTCACAAAGGTCGACACGAACGGCCGTTTCTTTTTCAACTACCTGGAACCAGGGCGTTATGCGATCTATGCCATGAAGGATGAAGGCGGATCGCACAAATACCTGTCGAAGTCCCAGTTATTCGCCTTTGCGGACTCGCCGATTACCGTGAATGTTAATTCCGGGCATTTTGTCACGATGTTCGCCTATTCGGAAATACCTGATACCAAGTCTAAAAGCAGTACTTCGAGCAACAATTCGGGGTCGAACGGCTCCAACAAAAGCAGTACTCCGAAGCCCAAGAAAGAGAAGGACAAAAGATTACAGCTGTCGGTTAATGCGGCTAATAATGTTTTCGATGCATTGGATACTTTCCGGGTAACCTTTACCCAAGGCTTGAAGCTCTTCGATTCCACCCAGATCAGGTTTATGGACGAGAATTTCAAGGATGTCAATCTTAAGCTGTACCGCTGGGTCCGGGATACCCTGAACAAGAACTTCGCCCTGTACTATTCCTGGCCCTGGCCGTTGGATACGAAATTCAATCTGATCCTGCCAAAAACCTCGGTCATGGATTCGGCCGGCAGGAAGCTCCTGAAGGATGATACAGTCACTTTTCGTACGAAGAAGGACATCGATTACGGTGAGGTCCGTATCCGGGCCTTTAACCTGGACCTGACAAGGAGGCCTATCCTGCTGATGTTCCAGGGGGATGCGATAAAATATTCTTTGCCATTCGGTAACAAGAAGGAGATCCGGAAGGTACTGTTCAAGCCAGGGGATTATGAATTACGGATCCTGTTTGACACCAATGGGAACGGGAAATGGGATGCCGGGGAGTTCTTTAAAAAGCACCGACAGCCGGAACGGGTCATTACCATCCGTAAGAAGTTCACCGTCAAGGCCAATTGGGATAATGACTGGGATTATACTTTTTAGTAAATTTGCCTATGCAATTTTCTTCTGCTTTATTGGAAAGTGCGGTCAGTGAATTCGCCCGGTTGCCGGGGATAGGGAAAAAGACGGCGCTGCGGCTGGTGCTGCATTTGCTGCGTGCCGACGCCGCCAGCACACAGGGTTTGAGCGAGGCGCTGGTGCGGATGCGGCAGGAGATCAAATTCTGCCAGCGTTGTCATAATGTAGCCGATGGGGACATCTGTTCCATCTGCAGTAATTCCTTCCGGAAACAGGAGTTGATCTGCGTCGTAGAGACCATCCGGGAGGTGATCGCGATCGAGAGCACCCAACAATACAATGGCGCCTATCACGTACTGGGCGGGATCATCTCTCCGCTGGACGGAGTCGGGCCTGACCAACTGAATATCGAATCCCTGGTCAGCCGCGTGCGGAAAGAGCGGCCGCAGGAGCTGATCTTCGCCCTGAACCCTACTATCCAGGGGGATACTACCATCTATTACATCCAAAAGAGGTTACAGGACATCCCGGTGAGAGTCACCACTATTGCCCGGGGGATAGCCTTTGGCGGTGAGCTGGAATATGCCGATGAAATGACACTGGCGCGGTCAATCACCAATCGCCTGCCGGTAGAAAGCTACCGGGCTGGCGGTTAATCCTTATTTTTTCGTATATTTGCATCCTGTACGGGCGGATTTGTTTATTGTTCAGCCCTGTATAGCCGGAGCCTGCGCTTCGAGGCGGAAAGAAACTGAACTAATAAACGTCCGAAATAACACCCCCACTTCATCTATCGGTTATTTCCCTCGTTATCAGTTGTTCAGAAAATTTTTCACTCCAAAAAGCGTTTGTCGTTCCGGATAAGATTTTCCTAAAAAAAGGAGGATAAGAATATGGACGTACGTAAAAGCATCCAGGACCGCCTGAAAGAAAGCATCCTGATCATCGACGGAGCAATGGGGACCATGATCCAACGGCATAAGCTGGAAGAAAAGGATTATCGCGGCGAACGTTTTAAAGACTGGCCTTCCGATCTGAAGGGCAACAATGACCTGCTGGTCCTCACCCAGCCGGCGATCATCGAAGGCATCCACCGGGAATACCTGGAAGCAGGCGCTGATATCATCGAGACGAACACCTTCAATGCCCAGCAAATCAGCATGGCGGACTATCATATGGAAGCCCTGGCCTTTGAGATCAATGTGGCGGCAGCTACCCTGGCTAAAAGAGCGGCAATGGATTATACGGCCCGTAACCCGGATAAGCCCCGGTTTGTCGCCGGCGCTATCGGTCCGATGAACAAAACTCTTTCGCTGTCCCCGGATGTAAACAACCCGGGATTCCGGGCGGTCAGTTTCGACGAGGTAGCGACGGCCTATTACGAACAAATCAAAGGCCTGGTAGAGGGGGGTGTCGACCTGCTGCTGATCGAAACGATCTTCGACACGTTGAACGCGAAGGCGGCCATTTACGCCATCAAAAAATATTTCCGGGACAGCCATCAGTCCGAGCTTCCGATCCTTATCAGCGGCACTATCACGGACGCCAGCGGACGGACACTCAGCGGTCAGACGCTGGAAGCCTTCTATGTCTCGGTGATGCATGCAAAGCCCCTGAGCGTCGGGCTGAACTGTGCCCTCGGGGCTGCCGAAATGCGGTCGCATATCGAGGAGCTGAGCCAGATCTCTGCCTCTTATACTTCAGCCTATCCCAATGCGGGTCTGCCGAACACGATGGGTGAATATGACGAGCAACCGGAAGAAACGGCCCACTTTATCGAAGAATGGGCTGCGAACGGATGGGTGAATATCGTTGGCGGCTGTTGCGGCACTACCCCGGACCATATCCGGCATATTGCGCAGCATGTGGCTTCGATCCGGCCAAGACCGCTGCCCGTAAAAGAAAAGGAGTTAGTGTAAGCGTAAATATAAAAGGATTCAACAAGATGGCCACTGCTACGATAAAACCCTTTCTGCGTCTTTCGGGATTAGAGCCCCTGGTATTGCGACCTCAGACCAATTTCGTCAACGTAGGTGAGCGCACCAATGTAACGGGGTCGAAGAAGTTTGCCCGCCTCATCCGCGAAAACAAATATGAAGAAGCGCTGAGCGTAGCCCGGCAACAGGTAGAGAACGGCGCACAGATCCTGGATGTCAACATGGACGATGCATTGCTGGACGGGGAAAAGGCGATGCAGACTTACCTGAACCTGCTGCAGGCGGAACCGGATATCGCGAAGATCCCGATCATGATCGACTCCTCGAAATTTTCCATCATCGAAGCCGGGTTGAAATGCGTGCAGGGCAAATGTATCGTCAACTCTATTTCGATGAAGGAAGGGGAAGCGAAATTCATCGAGCAGGCGATCATCTGCAAGAGCTATGGCGCGGCGGTCATCGTCATGGCCTTCGATGAGCTTGGTCAGGCAGATACGATGCGGCGGAAAGTAGACATCAGCCACAAGGCCTATAAGATCCTTACCGAAAAGGTGGGTTACGATCCGGAGGACATCATTTTTGACCTGAATATCTTCGCCATTGCCACCGGTATCGAAGAGCACAACAACTATGCCGTCGACTTTATCGAGGCTATAAAGGAAGTCAAACGTCTGATGCCGCTGACACGTATCAGTGGTGGTGTAAGTAATATCAGCTTTTCCTTTCGTGGAAATGAACCGGTGCGGGAAGCGATGCACAGCGTGTTCCTGTATTATGCCATCAAAGCA
>Ga0302306_10000864_pt1 | contig 17453 bp, 21 predicted proteins | sample III_Palsa_E3_1_FD_198761 | JGI IMG/M metagenome (GOLD analysis project Ga0302306, IMG submission 198761) | Peat permafrost microbial communities from Stordalen Mire near Abisko, Sweden - III_Palsa_E3_1 | ecosystem: Environmental > Terrestrial > Soil > Palsa > Peat permafrost | place: Sweden...
ATAGAAATATTATAATTATTTTTCTTTAAAAATTTTAGCCATTCAATACCTTTATCAATTTTTTCATTAAGTATTTCATCGTATTTAATAAGCCCTAATTTTTCAAAACAATTATCCGATTGATATTTGATATTTTTAGATTCATATTTATAACCACGCCCTAATACATAGCAATTTTTATTAGAATTATTAAGAACTAACGATAAAAGACGTTCATAAATCATTAATTGGCCTTTATTGGCTTTCATACGACCCTCATTTAATAAATGAATTCCATCGGATGTTAGATTTAATTGTTTAAATTTAATATCTAAGATGTTATAAGAAATATTGGAAATATTGGATGTTTCGCTATTAGTCTTAACAATTTTATTAAGATAATCTGATCTAACAATTAAATCTGGGGATCCATATAACATTTCTCGATCATTACGAAGGACACCTTGATAAATTAATGGCACTTTATTTTTAATTGCTTCAACCGTTTCTAAATATTTTGAATATAGTAAAGCATCTTCACGATTATTACAAATTTGTAATACTGGTATCTTTAAAGTTTCTTTAATGTAAGACATAATTGCGGTTTCAAATTCTTTTCCACATGTCGTAATATAATTAAAAAAGATCGATTCTTCTTGAGAAACTGGATAATTTACTTTAATATAATCTAAAATTGGGTCATTTAGCATATAATTATGAATAGAAGATGCAGAAATCCATGTATCTGGATTAATTTTTTTTGAAAGATCTTCTGGTTCGTTAGATAATTTAAGACGTTTATTAGACATCATTGGTATGATTTTTAATAAAGTTTTAGCGATTTTATTTTTTTGTTAAAAAAATCCGTCAGTATTTTGATTATTATTATCGGGCATCTTAAAAAAATCATCTGCTTCTGTTGTTATTGGTGTTGTTGGTGTTATTGGTGTTGTTGGTGTTATTGGTGTTGTTATTGGTGTTGTTGATATGGGTGTGGGAGGTCTTCCAAAATCAAATGTTGGAATATCGTTAGTTGTTGTTGTTTCAGGAAATGTTGGAATATTGTTAGTTGTTTCAGGAAATATCGGGATATCGTTAGTATCTATTTTAACTTCGCTACCAAACGTTGGAATATCGCTAGTTGTTTCAGGAAATGATGGAAAAAAATCAGTTGTTTGTGTTTGAACGCTTTGACCAAAATGGTTGGTTGGTGTTATAGGACCAACTGGAATAGCATCTATAGTTCCGCTAGGTGAAAATTCAGTAGATTTTTCAGCAGGTTTGTCAGTTATTAATAATTGAGGTGCATTGGGATCTGCTGAACTTATAGGCTCTTGATTCGTTAGATCTTGACTCGATTCGTTATTATAAGTTTGTTCCATAATATCGTTAATAAGTTTTTCTCGATTTTGTTTTTTACTATCTTCATCATCATCAAAATCTTCAACAGAATATTGGGGTTTTTCATTATCATCGTCATGATTAAATTCATCGATAACTTCTTCTCGAATTTTATCTTCCTTAAAGACATCTTTCAAATATTCTTTAAGAATACTTTCAACAGGTATAAAAGAATAAATAGCCTCATCAATAGCCTTTTCGATAACTAATTTAATTAAGTCAGAACTATGTAATTGATCATGGGTTTTAAATGAAAGGATAACTTCGCGATTGTTAAAAATAATTCTAGCAGTATTTTCGAACATTTTATGAAACATAATATCAGCAGGTTGAACATCAAGAGTTATTTGTTCATGAGACCCGCCTAATCTTACTACTGCCAATATTTGCATATGAGATGCTAAAATTGCCGTAATAAGTTCAATAATATATGGAATTTCTTTAATAATATGATTAGTTTTTTCACTAAGAACTGATTGATTCCATTGTGGTACAAATTTTAAAAATAATTGAAATTGTTTATTAATATCATATGAATTATCCGCTATAACTTTTTTAGATGCCTCTTCATAAAGAGATACAAAAATATCTTTAATTAGCGGAACTAGATGTGTTTTTAATTGTGATATATATTCATCTCGGGCTGCAACGATAACATTTTCATTAATCTTGGGACCCATCTTTTAACAGTTATTAAATATTTTATTAAAATTTATTTAACGAAACTTTTAACGAAACTTAACGAAACTTTTAACGAAACTTTAACGAAACTTTAACGTTATAAAAATAAATAAAATAAAATTCCAACAATAAATAAAATTAAACAAACAATCATTAAAATACCCATAGCCGACATAGAATTACTAGCGATATAATTTTGTAATATTGGATTTAATACAGGATCGGCTTTTAACGAATTTAAAAAACTGTTAAGGGCTATCGGATTACTTTGAAGATAATTTAAAAATGCGGTTGTAGTTCCGGAAGGATCTGATACATTGTCGTCAGAAGTATTAGTAAAATCATCTTCTCTATCTAATTTCATTTTATCAAGAGATTTCAATATCATATTTTTTTGTTCTTGATTTAATTTTGACCAATTATTATTAACTTCTTTAATATATCTAGAAACATTCATAAATGGTAAATTAAATTCTCCTACATATTTATCCGTAATTTCATCAAGAAGGACTCCTTTATGTTCTCTAGAATATGTATTACGTGTATATCTAGGTCCAACACACGTTCCTGTTTCTAACGAGGCATCAGCATATGCAAGCGGCCTAATCACATCAGACATTTTCTATTAGTAAATATAAAATTTTACCAATTATTTCTTGGATAATTTGAAAGGATGTCATTTGAAGATAATTTATGTTTAGCATTTTATGAAAGATGTTTTGAATTATTCAATGGTTCTTCGATAATTAAAAAATTTAGACTTACTCAAGATATAAAAGTCATAAACCGATTTCTCTTAATAATTACTCATAATTTACAAGATATCTTAATAAATGATTTTGAATTTGTACATCATCCATTCTTCACCCCAATTTTTATAAAAAGTTGTATCCTTACTGGTATATTATATGATATTATTCATGAAATTTCTCCAAAAATGACACATGAAATTTGGCCAATTTTAGATACGGATAAAAAATGTATTAAAATTTTACGAAGAAACGGAGCAAAAATTGAAATAGAATATTTGAAAAATTTGATTGTAAGTCTAATTAAAGATGAAAAATGGTTAGCGAAACAAGATTATGACATTGATAGTGCTATTGAATTAATAATGTTCCTAATAAGTTTAGATCATATCGAAATTAAACATTTAAAACTATTAGCAGAATCAGAAACATTATCTAACCAACAATTTCGTAATGAAATTATTAAACTAATAGAATTAGATATTAAAATGAAATCTAAAGTTTATAATAAATATAAAACTCCTCTAGATATACAAAAAATTATTAGCGATTTCATATAAGAATAACAAAATTTAAATAACCCTAAATAAAACCTAAGATTTAATAAATTAAGTCATAAGATTTAATAAATTAAGTCATAAGATTTAAAAGATGTCGGAACCACTTGTAGATAAAATAACATTTGCGATAAACAGCGATACTTTATTAGTATTTTATTCAGCAACATGGTGTCTTTATTGCAATAAAATCAAGGAGCCATTAATGAGAATGATGTCTCCTACATATTCAATTATTAATAATGAAACACTTAAAAAATCATATTATAAAGAAAACGTATTTCAATATATTCCGTTTTTTGAAGTTTATATTAATAATAAACGAGTAGATTCAATTCAAACATCTTCTGAATCCGTTCTTGAAGAATTTTTTCAGAAAAACAAAATTCATTATAATAACGAAACTAAAGTGTCTCTTAAACCACTAGATAAGATTAGTTTAACAGACGATTTCTAACGAAACTAAAGTGTCTTAATAAATCTTCATTAATTTAATTTTTCGTTTATATGTTGATTCGTTATCAAATATATAACATTTAAATTTATGTTTTGAATAAAGATCTAAAGAATCCTTAGATTTATAACTATAAATGGCTTTAATTTGTGGTAAATAAATTTTAAAAGACACTTTAGTTTCGTTAAAAGACACTTTAGTTTCGTTAAAAGACACTTTAGTTTCGTTAAAGCCTTCTTCTATTACGTATCCATCATATTCTAAATCACTATCAATAACTTTTAATAATTTTAGTTGATTTTCAATTTTTTTAATAACATTATATTGATCGTTTAACCCTTCTTCAGATCCAGACCACCTATTATAAAATTCATCATCAAATATATAATCAGGATCTAATATTTGATTAATTTTCATCATATTAAGTATATCAACTAATCTTCTAATAGGACTTGAAATATGAACATAATAATCGTTAAACATTTTATGCTTTTTTACTGTAGTGGAATAAATAGATTTAGCCTCATAATTTAAAAATGTTAATAAATCATTATCTAAAACTTTATAACTAACATCATTGACAGGTTCTTTAATTTCTTCAGAAGAATATCTAAAAATTCCAGTATTGTTTTTTAATAATATTTTTGCACAATAAGTATTAATATAAACCATTAAATATTCAATGGCTTCGTGAGTATCGTTAATTTTTTTATTCGAAATTTCATTAATTAAGGTAATAAGCGATCCAGCAATTTTTTCATTAGTGTCATAATCTAAATTTTTATAAATCGTAATAACTGAATTATAAAGATTTTCCTTTATTATTTTACCATTTTTGATATGAAGATCTAATGTAAGGGCTATATGTTTTTTATCATTTTTAAGAGACACTTTAGTTTCGTGTAAAGACACTTTAGTTTCGTGTAAAGACACTTTAGTTTCGTTAAAAAAACTAAAAGTTTCTAAGAAATCTTTTGGTATCATATTTAAAGGATTATCACAATAAATTGTTGAAACATTATTAATACATTTTAAATCGGTTTCATAAGGATTCGTAATATATATCGAAAGAATAGATTCGTTATTATCATAAATTATTGAAAAAGCATCATCTAAATCTTTAGAAGAAATCGGATCTATAGTATAAATTTCTCTATTAAGTTTTTTAAATTTTTGATAATTTATTAGCGGACATTTCAATTTATTAAACCCCGTTGGATGTACTAATTTATAACAATATAACTGATATCGATAAAAACTATTTAAATCATTTACAGGACCAATAGTTTCTATAATTTTTCCAATCTTTTTTTCGAGATCCGTTATTGTTATTAAAATAAATTTATTAACAAAATTTTTATTAAATTTCATAAGATCTGGTTTATAAGGAACTAAAACTTCATTAACGAGTGCGAGTCCTCTATTAACGAGTGCGAGCTCTCTATTAACGAGTGCGAGCCCTCTATTAAAAGGATAACATTTGTAATAACCATTATAAGAAACTTTAGAAATTACTAATATTGCTGGTTCCATAAAATTTCTTAATGTTATTAATGTTATTTAAACGTTTTCAAAAATTTGTTAAAGTTTTTTATGTTGTTTATTTGTTTTTGAAATTATGTCAATAATACTATCTTCACTAGAATCTTTTATAGAAATTTTAGAAGTTTGTTCTTTTAATTTTTGTTTAATAGTTTGTAAAGACCAAGTAATCATTAGGGAATTTTCAGAAATTTGTTGAACTACAAAACCTTTATTTACTAATTTTTCTATTATATATGGCATAGTAGCCCTAACATTAACTAACGGATATCCCCACATAAATTCTGGAATTTGATAGATACAATTATTTGAGGAAATTGATATCTGATATGTTATTGCACTTTCTATTTTTTTATAGACATTCTCAAATATTTCTAATTCTTGTTTTTTATTTTTTTCCTGTAATTCAATAGCGGCGTGTAGAGAGGACATTGTTTATTAATAAGTATTTAATAAAAATTTAAAAAATCCGAAAACAAAAAAAAATAAACCTTAGTAATCCGCAAGATTTTTGATATGTATCCAGAAGCAACTGTTGTCTTATCGGCTAATGAACTAATAAAATTACGTGAAGAAAATTTACAAAAAATAGAACTTAAAAAACAACAAGAACAACAAATTGCTGTAAATAAATATAAAGAAAGAATATTTGAAGAGTTTAGCAGTGCTATATCAAGTTATGGAAATGGTACTAGAGATTCTATTTATATAGATGATATAAATCTTAAACATATGATTTTTAATAATTATTATAATAATACTTTATATTATACAGGTTTAAATTTAAATAAATTAGATCCCGTGTTAAAATCTATAATTAAAGATTTAATTTTTGTAAATCCAGATTATAAATTTGTTAAATTAGAATTAATGAATACAGTTCGGGCTAAATTACATTTTTCAATTAAAACAAATGAACAAGAAGAAGAAAAAGGTTGTATTATAAACTAAAAAATTTTTTGAGTCTAATAATTCGTTATTTAAGACTTAATTTATTAAGTTATAAGACTTAATTTATTAAGTTATAAGACTTTTACAACAAAAAAATACTTACGTTAGATTCCTTCAATAAATTTGTTATATAATTTTAAAGATAAGACTTTAAAAAGGATGTCCTCGGTTTCGAGAGACTTACCATTAAAAACTTCATGGACACTTTATGATCATGAAAAAGGTACTAAAACAGATTATGAAAAAAATACACGAATGGTAGGTAATTTTGATAATGTTATTGATTTTTGGTCTTATTTTAATAGTGTTCCGGGTCCTAGTTCTTTATTTTTTCAAAAGGAAACCGGAAAACCTTATTATATGTTTAATGGTAAAAAACGGGAAATTGCGAGTATATCTTTATTTAGAACGGGTATAGAACCTAGATGGGAAGATCCAAAAAACACTAATGGATCTGATTTATCTTTAAGAAAATTTTATAATAAAGATATGACACCAGTTGTATTTTTAGATAATTTATGGTTATTTTTATCAATGGCTTGTGTTGGAGAACAATTTACAAATTCTGACACGATAACAGGAATTAGGTGTATCGATAGTTCAATAATAGCCAGTAGCAAACCATTATATAGAATTGAATTATGGTTTTCTGATACCAAAGATATCACTATCAGAAATAAATTAGAAAAGGAATTTATAAATTTTTTAAAATTATCTACAAATGATAAATTATCCTATAGCGAACATAATTTAAACGATATTTAATTTATGTCTTAATTTATTAAGACTTAAACGATATTTAATTATTTGTTATTTAAAAGATGTCTGATAATGCTCTAAACTTTGGGATTGCTTTATTAGTGATTTCTCTAATATTTTTCTTTATAATGTTTATCGTTTATAAATGTGGTCTATCTAGAAAATATACATTATCTTCATTTGGTCTAAAATTATTAGCATTCTTTTTACTTTTATTAATAATTAGTATTATATTAATTGCTACTCAAAGTTTTTAACAAAATTTTTAACAAAGTTTTTTAACAAAAAATAAAAAACCCTAATAAATTATTAACTTATTCGTTAGAGACACTTTAGTTTCGTTAAATGTCAGATGAGGAAAATACTAACGAAGTGTTAAAAATTAGTGATTTTGGTAGTGATGATGACCAAAAATCTGATCAAAAATCTATAACCCCTGTTAATAGCGAACCTATTAAATTTTTAAAATATTCTGATACTAAAACTAAATTGGTTGGAAAAACCTTTGATTATAAAGATTTAATTAAACAAGTAGGTGGTGCCGAATGGACGCAAGAACTTAAATTATGGACAATTCCTAATCAATATATCGATAAAATGGCTAAAATTTTTACCGATAATAATGTTTGGTTTTTGTTAGATGTCCCTAACGAAACTAAAGTGTCTTTTAATGATGTTCCTAATGTCATTAATGAAGTCTCAAAAACAGGCAAACGTTGGTCTAAAGAAGATGATCAATTATTAAAAACTTTATATGAAAATATTCCAAAAGATATTAGACTTTTTGCTTATGGTTCAGATGCTGATCCAAGGTCTGAACCAGAAATTCAAAAATTGGCTACTAAATTCGGAAGAACTTCTTCATCAATTGTATCAAGACTTAAAAAATATAAAGAAGAAGATTCTAAGATATCTATTGATAAACCAGATAGTCCTTCAAATAATGATCCTAACGAGTGCAAGACCTCTAATAACGTCATAGTTATGACTAATAACGTCCAAGAATCTTCTTCTAATAACTTTCTTCAAAATGAAATTAGAACTATAATTCGAGATGAAATTCTACCTGAAATTAAAGAAGTTATTGTTAATATTCTTAGAACTGAATTAGTAGAATTACTAAATACCGTTAAAGAAAATAATATATCTATTAAAGAAAATTTATGTAATAACGAATTGGTTCAAAAACTTATTATGGGTCGATTAGCCATTGAACCAACCCTAATTAAAGATACTTCTAAAGAATTTGCTAAAACCCCAGTTCCAACTAATACACAAGAAAAAGCCAAAGATCCAATTAAATTTGTTAAATATAACGATACTACTTCTAAAATAGTTGGAAATACGTATGGAAATAATACACTTATTAAAAAAGTTTCGGGATATAAATGGTATCCTGATGAAAAGTTTTGGACAATCCCTACTTCTAATATCGATAAATTAAAAGGTATTTTTAAAGAAAATGATATTGAATTTGTTTAAAGACACTTTAGTTTCGTTAAAAGACACTTTAGTTTCGTTAAAAGACACTTTAGTTTTGTTAAAAGACACTTTAGTTTCGTTAAAAGACACTTTAGTTTCAATAAACAAATAAATAAAAACCCTAACTTTTATTAAATAATTTATCAAACGATGTCATCCCTAAAAATAACTATTGAAGAACTTTCTAAACATAATACTAAAGATGATTTATGGATTGCTGTTAATGGTTTAGTTTATGATGTATCTATTTTTCAGAAGACACACCCAGGAACGTCTGGACCTTTATTGCATTTTGCTGGTAAAGATGCTACGAGTGGATTTGATAAAGTTCATAAAGATTTAGTTATTTCTAAATATTTAGAAGAATCAAAATTAATGGGTATCTTAGAGACCTAACAAAAAATTGAAAACCCTTAAGATTCGTCTTAGATGTCTTCAGACACTTTAGTTTCGTTAAAACATGACAGATCTCATAAAAATTTTCAGAAACTCAAATGAAAAACTTTTATCAAATTTACTTGGATACGATCTAACCAATATCGTAATTTCTTATAATCTAGAAGATAACAGACCTATCGCAATGTTTGATTTAGACCATACCCTAATTAAACCAAAAAGCGGTAAGGTTCTTCCACAATCGTTAGATGATTGGATCCTTATGAAAAATGTTTCTGAAAAATTAAAAAATATATCCAAAGAATATCAAATAGTAATTATATCAAATCAAACAACTGTTCAAGATGGATTTTTAATTAAAATTAATAATATCCTCGATAAAATTGGTCTTGATACTGTTAAAGTTTTTATCGCAGTTGGTTCAGATTCTAAATATCGAAAACCAAGTCCTCGAATTTGGTATGATTTTTTTCAAAATGATTTATTAGGAGTATTTTTTGTTGGGGATGCGTTAGGACGTCATAAGGATATTTCAGATAGTGATTATAAATTTGCAGTAAATCTTCATATTAATTGTTATGAACCCGAGGTATTTTTTAAAGAATCATTTAATGACATCAAAAGTCTTCCACAATATACTAAAGATTTAATACATCCATTAAAACTAAAAGAGTTTGCAATGCCAATATTAATAAATGATCAATATCAAGAAGTTATATTATTAGTTGGAAGTCCAGCATCTGGTAAAACTACCTTTAGCGAAGATCTAGTTATAAATTATCCTAATTATAAAATAATATCTAAAGATAAAAAAACTGATTCTCAATATGAATCGCTATTAAATAAAAAATTTAGCATCATTGTTGATAACACCAACCCAACTATGGAATCGAGATCAAAATATATTAAAATCGCTAATAAATTAAATATACCAATTAGATGTATCTTTTTTGATTTTAGTAAAGAATTAATATTTCATCTAAATTCTTATAGAACATTAACAACAGATAAACATATTTCTCAAATTGTTATTTATAAATTTTTAAAAAATTTAGAAAAACCTACTATGAACGAGGGATTTTCTGAAATTATTATTAGAGAAAATATTGAAGATGGATATTACCCATCGACAATGAAGGGTTTTTTAGTATTTAAATTCTTACCAATGCCTAGAGGTCTCTAAATAAAGATTTAATACTTTCAAAAAACTTTTCTTTGGTATTTCTAAAAGGATGTCTGGATCTCTCATGAAATCCCTAAAACATCAATGGTCAGTCAATAAATTTAGAATTATTTTTATTATATTTTTGATTATTTTAATAATTTCGATTATTGTTTATAAATTTAAAGAAAATTTTACAAATATTACGGAACATTTTGAAGAATTACCATTAGTTTATACTGGAACTGGTTTTGGATTTGAAGAGACACCCAATGAACGACCCCTATTTCTTAATTTTTATCCAACTAATTTAGGTGTTGATTTTAATTTACAAAATACCCTTAGAAAATTAAGATTTCTCAATAAAAATAATCCAACAATTACCAATGGTTCTCAGAATGGTTATTTTTCGAATAACGGACAGGTAAATATTGGTCAAAAATTAGCACCAATTGTTCTAATTCCTGGTATTGGTTCTTCTAAAATATCTGCTAGATGGAATAAAAAAGATACTAAAACTGTTAAAGTAGATGACGCTTCTAAAAATTTTGATACAACTGAAAAATGGTCTTGCAAACAATCTGAACCCGAATGGACTAGTGTATGGTTTAATAACACTAATAACAAAAATGATAAATTATCAGAAGTTTGTTGGGCAGATAATATTAAAGTTTCTTATGATTCCTCTTCAAATTCCGTAATAAATAGCGAAGGAGTTTCTACTATTGTTCCTGATATGGGATCACTGACATTTGAATCCGATGAATTAAATATCCTAATTAAAGCACTAAATTCTTCTGGATATGTTGCATCAGAAACTCTATTTGGTGCTTCATATGATTTTAGAACAATCGCTAATAAATCAGCAATAGAAGCATATAAATCATCGTTAATGTCTATGATAGAAAACGCTGTATATGCTAATGGTTCTAGAGCAATCCTAATTAGTCATGACTTAGGTTCTGTAATAATTAATTATATCTTAGTAAATATGTCAAAACAATGGAAAGATAAATTTATTGAATGTTCGATAATGATGGCACCTGTTATAGGAGGTCTTCCAAAAGCGTTAAGGACTTTATTATCGGGTTCTGGTCAGGGTCAGGGTCAGGGTTCTGATGTAATTAGAGATCTCTGTAGAAATTTTACTGGTCTTCAATTAATGCTACCATTAGATGTTATTTATGGTGAGAGACCCCTAGTAAATTATCGACAAATTTCCTATAATGCTTCCGATATTCCTAAATTAATGGATCTTGTTTCATTAAATAAAGAAATATATCACAACTTAGTTAAACCATTTCAGATGTCTTCAATAATGGCACCACACGTTGCTGTTTATACTTTAGCAGGCCTTAACTTAGATACAGAATCAAACTATAATTATACTGATACTTTAATTGATAATCCTAATAAAAGAGATCCATATTACAAATCAAATTTACCATACGAAACTGATAAAACTTATCAAGAAATGTATAACGGCGATGGAACCGTTCCTAAATTTATTTCAGAATATTCTAAATCTTGGTCAGGGATACAACAAGAACCAGTTAATTTTAAATTTTATAATAAAGCAGAACATGTTAAGATTTTAGCAATGTCTGAACCAATAACAGATCTGCTAGAAATTATTCAAGGATATAACAATCGCTAACGAAGTGCTAAGACTTAATTTATTAAGTCATAAGCGACTTCTCGCTTCGCTAACAAAAATATTGAAAGGGTTAGAAAGATACTTTAGTTTCGTTAGAAAGACACTAGATAATTTTATATTTGTTATAATAAAGTTATCTAAAAAACTTTTATGATAAAAAATAAATTTTTGAAAAAATCCACATCACTTACTAAAAATGATAAAAACATTTACTTTAAACCTACAACTGGTCGCTGGGTTTCACAAAAAAAATCATTGTCAAAAGAAATTAAAGAAAAATGTCTCGATATTAAAACTAATAATGAAGGATATCTTTATAAACCCGAAGATGATTTCAATATTTTAACTTTAGATTATGTTAATGAGGTCTTTGAAAATAATGAAGACTTAAAACAATATTTTTTTGAAGAACCGTCAAAAAGTCCTATAAAAAGTCCTAGAAAAAGTCCAACTCCGACTTTTATGGAATTTATATTATATGATTCAGTCAATAATAAAATTTTTAATCCAGGAACCAATCGAATGGTAAGATATGACGGAGAAAAAACAAGATGTATCGATGATTGTAAAAAACTTTATGAGATGTATTGTCATAAATTTAAAAATATTAAAGAAGCGGTGTTATATGAATCTTATTTATATAATAAAAAAAGAGAAGAAGAATCTGGCCAATTTGATGTTCCGAGTTCAATGAAACAAGCAGAATTTGAAGAATATTGTCAAAAAACTCCCAGAAAGAAAATTAGAATATATAAAAATAGTAATATTAAACGAATACCAGCATTAGATCATTTAGTAGAATTACGGATTGAAAGTTGTTCAAATTTAAAAGAAATCGGGTTATGTCCAAATTTAAAATCTTTATATTTAGTTGTATGTCCAAAGATGACTTTTATACCATCATTTCCAAAATTATATGTAGCAAATATACATCAATGTGATATTGTTAAGATACCGTTTTTACCATTATTAGAGTGTATTAATAGTGATATTATAAATATACCAGTAGAATCCGTTCCATTATTAGAAGAATTACATTATCAAAATGTCCTAATAACGAATATACCAGAATATCCAAATCTCGTTAGATTAAACGTAGGACATTGTAAAAATTTAACAACAATATCCGATTTACCAAATTTAATCGAATTAAATTGCCGTGGTTCTTCAAAATTAAAAAAATTACCAAACTGCCCTAAAACTGAAAACTTAACAATCTGGTGTTGTTCTTTAATTAGCGATATACCAAATAAAGCATTATTAAAAAAATTAGATTGCAGTAATTGTAAATCTATTACTTCTCTAACTAATTTTCCATCCCTAATTGAATTAGATTGTCGGAATTGTATAAACTTAGTAAAAATTGAAAATATACCTCAATTAGAAAGTTTAGAATGTCAAAATTGTCCTAAACTTACTAAAATACCTCAATGGACTCCAAAATTAACTGAATTAAGATGTGATAAAACTTTTCGTTATAATTTAGAAGCAAGACAAAATTTACACCAGATACATCTTGGAAAATTATTACCTCGCGATACTCCCGCTGATACTAGAATTATGGAATATATTGGTCTATCATAAATAATTAAAAACCCTAAAATATTTCTAAAAGTTTTCTAAATTTTTATGGAAACTATCAGAGAATATGCTTTAGGACAGTATAGAGATACCTTTAAAGGATCGTTAAAAGACACTTCAGTTTCGTTAAAAGACATTTCGTTAGATATGGCTAAAACATTAGAGGAAGCCACTTATAACTATGCTAAGGAACGTTATGGTTTGGAAGAAGATGATCAAGATCTTCTAAATACATATAAACAAATTTATATTAAAGTTATTTCCAATATTAAACTAAATTCTAATAGGGATCAAGTCCTTGCTAAAATTTATAATAATGAAATTTCCTTAGAGGATTTGCCACGATTAAACCGTGAAGTATTATTTCCTGAAAAGTGGTCAGACCTTTATCAAATTAGAACTGACTCCGTTAAACAAAAACGTGTTAAAGGGGCTCATAAATGTTCTAGATGTCATAGCGAATATACAACACATATTGAAGTACAGACGAAGGCTTCAGATGAATCGTGCACTATCAAAGTAGTTTGTAGTGATTGTGGTCATCATTGGAAATATAATTAAACGACATCTGTTAATTTTTAATTAGTTTTTTAATTAGTTTCTAAAACCTTTACGTTTTTATATCAGTAATAATTTAAAGTATATTTTAAATGAATCAATTGTTATATGATAATTTTAAAATTATTAAAGGGTCTGAAGCAATTTCGATAGCCAAAACAGAATTATTAAATTATTACCAAAAACCAGATATAAATGTATTATTTGGAAATAGTAATACTCAAACAAACGGAGAGTATCAAATTTTTAATATACTTAAAAATCATATTAGCACTATTTTTGATGTTGGTTCTAGAGATGAATCAATTTTTTTAGAATTTAAAGAAACAGTTCATTATTTTGAACCAGTTCCTAAATTTTTAAATTCTTTAATGAAACAACCAAATAAAAATATTGAATCATATTTTAATAATTTTGGTTTATCTAATATAGATGCTGATATTCCTTATTATTCTAAATATGAAGCCTTTACTGACCGAGTTTTTACAACATTTAATGAAAATTCTACAAGCGAATATTTACAAGTAAAAACTGCTCATAAATATATTTTAGATAATAATATAAATTCAATAGATTTTCTTAAAATAGATACAGAAGGATATGAATTTAACGTATTAAAAGGGTTTCAAGAATCTCTTGCTAAAGTATCAATTATACAAATAGAATATGGAACTACTTGGGCAGATAATAATATTTCTATGATATCGGTAATAGAATATTTGAAAACTTTTGGATTTAATAAATTTTATTATTTAGGACAACATATATTAGTTGAGTTAGTGAATTTCAATGATCATTTTACATTTTGTAATATTATTTGTTTAAAAGACACTTTAATTTCGTTAGGAGACACTTTAAAAAAGCCGTTAGAGTATTCCTCGAAACATTTTGATACTTATAAAAACATAATTAGTTCTATTAGCGGAGACATAGCAATTGTTGATTCGTTATCTAACGATGTGTTAAGTGATACCTTTAACGATATAGATTTATTTAAAAATTGTAATAAAACATTTGATGTAATAATTTCGTTATATACATTTGGATCTATTGAAACGTCTCCATTAACACCAAATGGGGATTTAGAAACATTAGATTTATTTAAATCAAAATTAAATACTAATGGATATTGTTTAATAGGGCTTAAAGAACCGTTTGTATTAAATAATCATTATGCTTATCATAATATTAGATTAAAAATATTTTGTCGAGGATTTAAATTAGATAAAATTTTTGAAATTTCTTCGTTAAGAGATATAGTTTCGTTAAAAATATTAAAACTAATTAAAACTAATTAGAAGAGATGATGAACAAAACTAAAGTGTCTTTTTATGTCTTTGGTGATTCCCATGCTAGATTTAATATGACAAATTTTAGTAAAGATCATTATAATTTTTCGGTAAATTCTATAACGATGTTCCGAGCAGGACGTGATAATGAATTATTAGGATTTTCTAAAGATATGATATCTTTCGATAATACATTTATATTTTTTTATGGAGAAATTGATGCTAGAGCCCATGTACATCGTCAAATAATGGCAGGACGTGTGTTAGAGGACATCGTTGAAGAATTAACTTCAAATTTTATGAGAACGATCAAAAATAATATAACTAGTTATAAAAAAATTATTATAGGTTCTATAACTCCATCGTTAAGAAGATCTGATTATGAAGATACTTGGGGTCCTATAACTCATGAATGGCCAATGATTGGAACTGATATCGAAAGAGTTCTTTATACTAAATTATTAAATGCTTCGTTAAAGAAAAAGTCAAATGATCTTGGATTTATATTTTTAGATGTCTTTAATGATTATTCTCGAGAAGATGGAACATTGCAATTTGAAAAATCTGATGGAATTTGTCATATTAAAGATAATAGTTTATTATTGGAGAAATTAGATAGTTTGTTATAATTTTGAATATTCTTTATCAAAAAATACATATTCTTTATGAATTTCCTCATTTGTTCTAAATCCATTTTGTTTAAGTTTATTCATTAAAAGATCTTTATATTTGAGCGAACCTTCACTACTTGTTTTATAAGTTCTTAACGTAATAATTGGTTCAATATTTTTCTTGAATGAATTAAATCCTACAAACACATAAGTGTCTTTAGAGTGTTCGTTAGTAAATTCTTTTGCAATTCTCCATAATTCATAATAATCTTTGGAATTAATTATATGATATTTAATATGAAATTCAAAATATGAATCAGGATTTGTTAGGAAATAATTATCAATATTTTTATCTATACTCGTAAAAATTGCTTCAATTCTAATACGATTAATTGTTATTTTATTTAAGATTAAATTTCTAGCAATAGACATAGCCTTATTTATAGCCTTTTCATGAGTCCCATTTAGATATTTTGAAAATGTTAGTTCTGGTATTTCACCAACAATACCAATAGCCTTAACATCATTATCTAATGCCCATAAACGAAATAAAAACATAGAACTATTATCAACTGATATATGAATTTCAAATAATCCTTCCATGTTTGTTAAATAATTATTAACAAAGGATTTAATTTTTTTGTTAATAAAAAATTAGATTACGTTAATAGTAATTAACTAATTACGTTAATAGTAATTAACTAATTAACTAATTACGTCAAATAATTATAAAGGTTTATAGTAAAACAATGTTAGATCTTGTATTACAAACATTACCAAATTTAAAAGAAGGTGTCGTAGAATATCGTCAAAGTCATTCAACAAAGGATATAGATGATCCAAAAGAGATCTCGGATGCCCTCTCAGAAATTGAAAAATTACAAAAGAATATTAATGAATCTAAGATGTCTCCTAATGATAAACCAACATTTGATTTAGGTCTTTCATTTAAAAAGAAGCGACCAAGTATTTACAATAAACAAAACAAAGAAGTTAAAATTGGTAGAAAAAGACCTCGACCCAAAGGTAATATGATTCGTAAGAGGTCTTTTAATAAGCATATCGAAGAACCTATCGCAAAACGTAGTAAATTTAATGAAGAAATTGATACTTTATTAGCGTTATTAAATGGTCTCGAATTAGATACAACAATCTTCCGTAATAAACTCGAAAGAGAAGATAAACAATCCCAAATAAACCTAATTAATACTATGTTAAATAAGTTGAAGATGTCTTAAAGATTCTAGAAAAGATTTAAAGAAATAATTGCTAATTCTTTAATGACATTAAAAAATCCAATACCAGAACCTCATACAATTAGCGAAGAAGTTGATGAAGAAATAAAACAATTAATATTAACTAAATTTATGGATAAATCTTTGGATTTTCATAGTATGACTGATTTTTTTGAGAGTCAAGTATCCGCTAAAGATATCATTAGAGCAGAAATTTGTGGATATTATTGCGTAAATGTTATTATTACGAATAAAAATATGACAGATACTGAAAAGTTTGCTCTTATAAATAGTATTTGTGCTGATATCTTACTACTAAAAAATGAAGAAATTATTGAATAAATTATTGAATAGTTTGTGCTTGGAAAAGAGTAATTAATTGTTGATATAAAGTTATTATAACAGAACT
>Ga0302306_10000865_pt1 | contig 17449 bp, 13 predicted proteins | sample III_Palsa_E3_1_FD_198761 | JGI IMG/M metagenome (GOLD analysis project Ga0302306, IMG submission 198761) | Peat permafrost microbial communities from Stordalen Mire near Abisko, Sweden - III_Palsa_E3_1 | ecosystem: Environmental > Terrestrial > Soil > Palsa > Peat permafrost | place: Sweden...
GCAACGAGGCGACGGACGCGGAACTGGATCAGCTGGATGAGGCGCCGGGCGTGACGCCGAAGTCGCGGTTGGGCTGCCAGTTGGTGCCGGACGGGACCAAGGATATTGTGGTGGAGATTCCGGATTGGAATAAGAATTACGCGAAGGAAGCGGAGCACTAGATCATGCCGAATACTTTCGATTGGGACAACGCGGAGGAGATTGGAATTCAGCTGGCGGAGGCGCATCCGGGGTTGGATCCGCTGACGGTGCGTTTTACGGATTTGCATAAGTACGTGACGCAGTTGCCGGGATTTACTGGCGATCCGAAGCTTTCGAACGAAGGGAAGCTGGAAGGAATTCAGATGGCGTGGCATGAGGAGTATCAGGACAGCCAGAGCTGACCAGCAGATTGCGCTGAAGCCACGAATCGAAAGCACGGATTCCGCGTCCAATACCCCGCAGCAAATATCCCGCCCAGACTTGTAAGAAAATGAGAGGATTTCAGCCATGCAAACTGAAACTGATCTGCAGTATCCCATCGGAAAATTTCACCGGCACGGCACGCTGACCGACGAGCTGCGGGCGAGATACATTGAGCAGATTGAAATATTGCCGGCGCGGTTGCGCGACGCGGTGAGCGGACTGAATGAAAAACAACTGGAGACGCCCTACCGGCCGGGCGGCTGGACGGTGCGGCAGGTGGTGCATCATGTGGCCGATAGCCACATGAACGCGTATGTGCGGTTCAAACTGACGCTGACCGAAGATGAACCGCTGATCAAGACCTATCTGGAAGCGAAGTGGGCGGAGCTGCCGGATGCCAAGACCGAGCCGGTCGAAGTTTCGCTGAAACTGCTGGAGGCCTTGCACGTGCGCTGGGTGAAGACGCTACGAACCATGAGTCCGGCGCAATTTGCGCGGACCATGCGGCATCCGGAATGGTCCAAGCCGATGTCGCTGGACGATGCGCTGGCCTTGTACGCCTGGCACGGTAAGCATCACGTGGCGCATATCGCCATGCTGCGCCAGCGCGAAGGCTGGCTGTGAAGATCGACTGCGGAAAATCGAAAGTGGAAAATTGAAAAGGTAAATTCAACATCTGCGTTCCGCGCAGACGCTGTCGTTCCCGTTATCGTGACGCGGTGCCGGTGACGTCCAAGGGCGTGACCCGCTTCGTGGCCAGATCGAGAACGTAGAGTTTGCTGAGATTCGGAAGTGAACCCCACCTCGAGGTCCATTTCAAGAAAACTGCGGTGTTGCCGTCGCGGGAGACCGTAAGGCCAGTCGCGTAGCCGTTGCCAGAGGTAAATTTTTCGACGGCATTGCCGGCCAGATTTGCGCGGTAGACATCGTAGTCAAATCCGTTTTTCCCATCACTGGCGGCCATAAAGTAGATGCTTTGCCCATTCGAAGCGAGCGTGACGTTGGCTATTACAGGAAAACGAGATCCGTTGGGGACGCTGACAGGGGTCGCTCGGGCATCTTTGCCCGGTTCGTCGAGCGAGAACAGATTCATCCGGGTGCCCGAGGCCGCATCGCTAGCGATCAGGAACTTTTTGTCGTCGGCGGAGAATGAAATTCCAAAATCTTCAAAGCCTCGCTCAGTCAGGCGGCGCTGGTTATTGCCATCCAGACTGGCCGAGTAAAGGTCCCAATGTCTTGGAGGTGCTCCGCCATGTCCAGGGTCTTTGATAAAAGATGGCAATCTTCCGAAGTAGATATCGTTTCCACCGCAAGCAAAATGAGGAGCAAAGTCAAAGTTGTCGGAGTTCGACGAGAACAGCGGATGAAGATCACCTCCGTTGACGTCCATAATAAGAATACGAGACAGTCCGCTCGGTTTGCTCTCGCAGGCAAACGCGACTCGTGCGCCATCGGGAGAATACGTTGGAGAAGAAGCCATACATGGGAGGAGGTTGCCGATCGGAGCGGATGCACCCGAATTTAGGGTGACCTTTTCGAGGCGCGAAGAATCGTCCAATGATCGGACCAGCAAAATCGAGCGTCCGTCGGGAGCGAAACTGAAACTACGAATTTCACCTTTTTCGAAGTGCCCCGGCGAACGATTCCATTTTGCGGCGACCGAAAGCAATACCAGGACAGACACCACGCTTAAGGCGATCAGTATTTCCTTTCCACGGTTCGGGATCGACGCGCTGGCTGCAGCGGTTGGCGAAAATAGCTGCGGGGGCGCGGCGCGTTTCTCCCGATAAGACCGAATTCCGCGGTCAATTGCGCCACCGATAGCGAACCACCACGCAGTTCCCAATATGCCCCACGCAACGGCTGCGACCGTTCCCATGCTGACGCTTGTGAACATCACTCCGAAGGCGATGAACGAAATAGGCAAGTCAGCAAAAAAGAGGATTAAGAAAGGAAAGGCGGACGGTCCGTCGAACAGAGGTTGCGAGAAAATCAAATAAAGAGCCCACATGGAGACAAAGAGGAGAGCGTGTACTTCGGCGGCGAGGTATTTGACGCTAAGAGCTTTTCTCAGGGGTAGGTGCATGTAGCAAGGGTAGGTGAGCCCGACACGCGCGTCCATCTCGATGGAAAGGAATGCAGGCTGATTAGTAACTTGGGAGATAATCGCGCAAATTGAAATGAGATCACGATTGGCCGGGCTATCGGTGTGGTACGGCGGTGCGCTTTCGTCGGACCGCATGGAGACCACAAAGTCGTAGTACAATACTGAGGCGGTGGAGCGATACAAAAGTCAGTTGCACTTTTGTTGCGCCGACGCACAAAAACCTCCCTTGGCGCTATGGTGCAACGGTTAGCACGCGGCCCTTTCAAGGCTGAAATACGGGTTCGATTCCCGTTAGCGCTACCAAATCCTCGTGTGATTTTTTCTCTTCCGTTTCGATCCTGCGTTTAATTCTGTGGTGCAAGACAATTTGACGCGGCTCGGGTAGGATTGTGTTTCCCTGGGCCGGATTGGAACTGTGCAGCGCAGGCACGCGCAAAAGGAGAACTACCGTGGCGGATTTGATGAGGACGTCGAACCCGGCGTTGAACCCGAAGGCGTTCGAGGGCGAAGGCGCCAGTATCGGCGAGGCGATGACGGTGCGGGGGACGGTCAACAAAACGGGATTCCTTTTGTTGTGCGTGGTGGCGACGGCGGCGTGGACGTGGAAAGTTTTCATGGATTCGGGAAACCCGCAGACGGTGGTGCCGATGCTGCTGGTCGGCGGGATTGGCGGATTTATTTTTGCGCTGATTACCATGTTCAAGAAAACCTGGGCGCCGGTGACCGCGCCGATTTATGCGCTGCTGGAAGGGTTGGTGCTGGGCGGCATCTCGGCGATGTTCGAGGTGCGTTATCACGGGATTGCGATTCAGGCGGTGAGCCTGACGTTTGGAACGATGTTCGCGCTGCTGCTGGCGTACCGCTCCGGACTGATTCCAGTGACGCAGAATTTCAAGCTGGGAATTATCGCGGCGACGGGCGGGATTGCGATTTTTTATCTGGCGCAAATCGTTCTGGGATTTTTTGGGATTCACTTCACGACGATTAATGGGTCGGGACCGATAGGAATTGCGTTCAGCGTGTTTGTGGTGATTGTGGCGGCGCTGAATCTGGTGCTGGATTTTGACTTCATTGAAAGCGCGGCGGCGGCCGGCGCGCCGAAATATATGGAGTGGTACGGCGCGTTCGGTTTGATGGTTACGTTGATCTGGTTGTACCTGGAAATTCTGCGATTGCTGTCGAAGCTGCGCAGCCGAGATTAGTTGGAGCAGCGATAAGTCTCATCGATTTGATCGCAGATTGATCGCGGACGGGGCGCCGGATTCATTCCGGTCCTGCTCCGACCCTCCGTAAAAGCCGCAAAGCCATGTCTCCTACACAGCAGTAGTCCAACGGATGTTATGTAACGTTTTTACCCCACTTCTTTGGGCCGCCAATCTCGCCTAGTGGTTGATCTTGTTTAACTCATTGTAAATAAATATACATACGAAGACTCTCCGCTGGCCTGTGAAATGCACTACTAGCGCCGGACGAGACGAAGCGTGCGCCGAAATACAGGGCGATTTGAGGGTGAAACGTGAAACAGATGGGACCGGAAATGCGAAGCGGAAACCGAGACGGATCGCGGGAGCGGGGCTTCTCGATGCTGGAGCTATCGGTGGCCCTGGGGATCATCATCATCATTTTCGGGATCGCGATCGGGGCTTTCCAGCCGGCGATTCAAGCTGCGAAGTACGACGCGGGCATGAGGCAAGTGCTCGACCAGCTGCGGCAAGCCCGGGAATATTCGCTGGCGAACCGGCGCTACGTGCAGGTGACTTTTCCGGTGGTGGCGTCAGCTGACGGACCGCAGTACGAAGTGGTGATTACGGAACTGAACACCTTGACGGCGGGCGGCGGGGCAGTGAACCCGGTGCTGAGCACGACGCCGATTCAGTTTCCGGAGCAATTTTATGTGTACCCGGGATATGTGGATACGCCCGACGGCTACGGCAACAGCGGCGCGATTGTGTTCGGCGGCACGGTCGGCGGACCGGCGGCGGGAATGATATTTCAAAGCGACGGCGAGCTGGTGAGCGCAGCAACGTTACAGCCGATTAACGGCACGGTGTTTTTGGGAGTGCCGGGCAATCCGCTATCGATACGAGCCATCACGGTACTGGGCAGTACGGGCCGGGTGCGCGGCTGGAAGGGCGCGGACGCTCGCTGGTTTCAGTTTTGAAGGAGCTGAGGAAAATGCGGCAAACGAAGAAGAATTCGCAGCACGGTTTCACGCTGATGGAAACGATGATCGCCATGAGCATACTGGCGGTCGGAATTCTGGGACTGGCGGCGATGCTGGGCGATTCGCTGGCGTACATGAAAGGTTCGCAAGACGATTTCATCGCGCAGCAGAAAGCGGAAGAGGCGGCGGAGGCTATTTTCACGGCGAAGTACAACGCCAATGCGACTTTTGCGCAGGTTTCGAATTTCGGAGTGGGAAATCCGGCGGGGCTGTTCTTGCCCGGGCCGCTGGCGCTGACCGTGCCGGGACCGGACGGGCTGGTGGGTTCGGTGAACGATACCGCCGCGCCGCTGGCTTCGATCATCATGCCCGGGCCGGACAAGATTCTAGGCACGGCGGACGACGTTTTGGTGCCCCTGACCAATTTCAAGCGAACCATCGCGATCACCACGGTGGTGGGCAAGCCGAACCTGAAGCAGGTGGTGATTACGATCGACTACACGGCGGGGCGGTGGACCCGCCAGTACGTGCTGACGACCTATGTCTCATCTTTCTAAGAATTCCGAGGAGCACGGAATGAAGCGTCGAAACGGATTTTCACTTCTGGAGCTGATGGTCTCAATGGCGGTCACCGTCACGGTGCTGGGCGCGGCTACGGCCGCACTGCTGCAAGCACAACACGCGACCCAAGCGATCGCGATGCAGGCCAACACCCAGGAAAACTTGCGGGCCGGAATGCACTTCATGGTCCGGGATATCGCGCAGGCTGGCGAGGGAATTCCGCAAGGCGGGATCACCATTCCGTACGGCGCGACTTCGCTGGTGAACCGGCCGGGAATTGCCGGGACCTTTCCAACGACTTACACCGCGATTCCGGCGATTACGCCGGGCTCGCAACTCGGGCAGTTTGCGACCTCGATCAATCCGAACACCAATCTTCCACTGGTCTCGGGGACCCGCACCGACATCATCAACATCTTGTACAACGACGACACGCTGGCCGATGCGGTGGGCAATCATCTTTACAGCTTTCCAGTAGTGCAGGCCGCGCCGGCAGTGCCAGTTTGCGCGGGCGTGATCAGCCCGACGGGCGCGTTCGTGACCATGACTCCGGCGTGCTTTTTGATGCCGGGAGTGGTGCAGCCTATTTCCGCCGGCAACCTGATCATGTTTCACAACCAGAACGGGACGGCGCTGGAGTATGTGACCAGCGTAGCCGGAAACACGATTAATTTTGCGGCGGGCGATCCCGGTGGACTGAATCAAACGGGGAAGGCCAACGGGACCGTGGCCAATCTGGGACCTGGCGGCGTCTTTCCGCCGACGACGATTACCCGAGTTTGGATGGTCACCTATTACGTTGATTTTACGAATCCAGCGGCACCGCAATTGGTCCGGCAGGTGAATTATCCGAATTATCCGGCAGCGGCACCGGCGAATCCGCCGCTCGACATCGCGGATATGATCGAAGATCTGTCCTTCAGCTACGACCTGACCGGGTCGAGCGACGCGGTGGGCGTCTACCCGCTGGGTCCGGGCAATGCGCCGACGCCGATCCTTCCGGACACGCCGGGACTGATTCGGGCCGTAAATATTTTCGCGGCGGGCCGGTCGGAGAATACCTATACGGCGCTCAGCAGCCCAGAATTCATCCGCAATAATTTGAGCACGCAAGTTTGCGTGCGCAGCTTGGCCTTCACCAACCAATTCCAAACATCCGCGACACAGACCACGCCATGAGGAATTTGCGAATTCATACCGCACGACCGAACCAAAGGAGATTCGCTGTGAGAGTTCAACGAGAGAAAGGCGTGGCGCTAATCACCGCTCTGCTGATTTTGCTGCTGGTGTCCGCGATTGTGGTGGGCATGAGCTGGATGGTGATGACCGATCAGCGGCTGGGCGGCAACAACCAGAGCCGCGAGTCGGCGTTTTATGGCGCGGAAGCGGGCATGGAACAGCTCACTTCGGACGTGGGCACCACGTTCTCGACGAACGGCAAGCTGACGCCGACGGACATCGCCACGATCACGTCAACTCCTCCGGTGATTCCGGGAATCCAGTTTTTGAATGGGTCGGGAACTTCGAGCTATCAAATCACGTTCGTGCCAGACGCCTTCGGCAACCCGCTGGCGAGCAACTCGACCATTCTGCCGCCGAGCCCATACGCGGGCATGCAGGGCTTGATCACGCCGTTTACTTTGACCGTATCGGCGCGCACCACCGCGACGGGTTCGGAAGTGAAGCTGACCCGGCAGGTGCAAGTGGTGGCCATTCCGGTATTTCAATTTGGAATTTATTCGGACTCGGACATCGCGTTCTTCAATGGACCTTCGTTCGGGTTCGGCGGCCGGACGCATACCAATGGAAATTTGTGGCTGACTCCGAACCAGGGCCCGCTGTTCCTGGGAGACAAAGTTACGGCGACCGGAGAAGTAATCCGCACCAATCTAGAAAACGGATCGCCGGTCACGGGGGCCGGTGCGGCGTATGGCGGCAACGTTTCGATCGCGCTATCGCCGGACCCGACGCTGGCCAATGAGCCGGGTGGCGCGCCATACACGAATGCATCATGGCGTGAGCTAGCGTTCACCGAAGGCAGTACGGCTCCGGGAAGCAACAGCGTATACGGGGCGATCAGCACGGCGGTTAACCCCGCATGGGGCAGCACGACCACCGGAGTGGAAGGCGCGTACAACGGGCAACTGGCCAACCACGTGGCGCAATTGAACCTAACCTCGACCGCGTTGAGCGGAATTCAAACGCCGATCTCGCTGATCCGCAGAGCGGTGCCGGGAGAGCTGGCGGCGAATCCAGCGGAATTTGCGCAGCAATATTTTTCGGAAGCTGGTTTGCGGATCATGCTGGACGATTACGGCCCGAGCGGCGGCTGCACCGACGCAGACATGATGGCGCTGGATACCGTTACGGCCACGCCGCCGATCGACTTGAAGACGCTGGCGTTTTCAACCAATGCGGCAGCACCTGCGTGGTTGAGCGGGGCAAATAATGTGCCGGCGGGAAACAAATATCCCTTGCCGGTGCAGAACGGCGTGACCGCGTATAGCTCGTTGACCGGCTACTGGATGCTGGCGGGACAAGCGACGATTCAAGGTTGCCTCAAGATCGAAACGCAAACGGTGGGCGGAGCCTGGACCGACGTGACCCAAACGATTTTGAACCTGGGGTACACCGGACGGGATATCGCGCCGACTGGCGCGTATATCGGTTCGGACGGCGCCACGAACATCACTTATCCGAATGCGACGGTGGTGGGTCGAGTACCGACCTTGCCGTCCGGCAGCGCGGTGGGTTTCCCGGCTCAGGGTCCGGTGGTGGCGGGCAGCGCGACCGCGACGATCAACGCACTGTGCACGGATCCGAGCCCGAACGCGGTCATCCGGTTAGCCCGGGTCCGCGACAATCCTTCCTGGGTTGGCCTGGGCACCGGCTGCGGGACGATTTCAGGACTTCTGGGCACCGGCTATCTGGCTACGGACTTCTGGCCGATGGCGTTGTACGACACGCGCGAAGGGACTTACCGGCAAGTGGATGTGAACCCCGCGCCGGTCTACGCTGCCGGCGTGATGAACTACGTCGAACTCGACGCAAAAAATCTCGCTGCTTGGTTGAAGAACAATCAAACGGGGCTGGGTCTGAATAACCTGGACACCGGCTTCACCGTGTATTTTTCCGATCGCCGCAGCGAACTAAAAGATCCAAACGCGGCTACGGTGCGCACTGGATCGTTCGGCTTCAACGATTTTGTGAATCCGGCTGACGTGACCAACGGTTGCCCGGACGGAGCATTGAACCAGGGAGAAGACCTGGAAGGCGACGGAGTTCTACGTGTCTACGGTGGCGTGGAAACCGCTCCGGCAAATCCGGTGGCGGGCCTGCTGCCCGGACTGTGGAACGCCGGCGGTTATATGAATACGGTGACGACGTCGCGGGCGGTCTGCGGCGTGCACCCCAACCGGCCCGATGTGCAATACACGAGTACGCAGGACGCGCGCGTCAATGGCGTGTTGTTCTTCCGGCGCGCGTTGAAAATCATCGATGGTTCGGTGCTGAACCTGGGCACTTCGTGCGGTCCGGTGGCTTGCGGTTTGACCATCGCGGCCGAAAATCCAGTGTACGTGCAAGGCGACTACAATGGACCAACCAACGGCGTGTTTACCGCCGCGAACAGCATCGCCGCGGCGATTGCGGGCGATGCGGTGACGTTCCTCTCGAACAACTGGAACGACGCCAACTCGTTTACCTTCCCGCAGGACATCTCCGGTACACACCGCAATGCGAACCCGACGGCTTATCGCGCGGCGATCATCGGCGGAAAGGGCATCCCCTTCCCGCAATTCGGAGGAACCCAGGACTTCGGGACCGATGGCGGGGTACACAACTTCCTGCGCTTCCTTGAGCAGTGGGGACTTGTCTGTCACTACGAAGGTTCACTGGTGAGCTTCTATTACAACCGGCAGGCGGTGGGAACCTACAAGGGTAGCGGCGTATATGCTCCGCCGAGCCCTCGCGACTACCACTTCGATTTGAACTTCACGCTGGGCCCGGCGAACTTGCCGCCGGAAACGCCGAAGTTGAAGTCGGTGAATACGATTGGATTCTCGCAGGAAGTTTTGCCGAGCCAGTAGGCGGCGGACTGACGAAAACGAAAGGCCCCCGGGAATATCCCGGGGGCCTTTTTTTTTGGCACGACAGCTGAAACGCGAGAGCTACGGCGAAGCGGAAAAGATGCGGATGTTGAAGTTGGTGTTGACCGGCGGCGCGGTGCAGTTGGGTGAGGCGCTGCTGGAGCACAGGCCGGCGAAGACGAAGCTGAAATTTGCGGGCGCGGCGAGGCCGACGAGCGGTTCGGCGTAAAGGTTGTAGGAACGATTGAGGGGAAGACGCTCCAGATCGAAGGAGCCGTCGAAAACCGTGGGTGGATTGGTCGCATTGCAGCTCCAACCACCGAGAGTAGCGGCGACAACGGCGCCGGTGCTGGCGTCGACGGCTACGACTTGAGCGCCGACCATGCCGGTGACGGAGAAGCCGGGCGACGAGGGCGCGATGGTGGCGAGCGCGAATGAATTCGCGGGAAGGACTTGGCCGCGAATGGCGCCGACGTTTAGGGAATCGTGGGGATCAGGGTAGAGGAAACGCGCGCCGGTGCGGTCATCGTCGGCAAGCGGGCCGTCTGGGGTGGTGGGCGTAGGACGATCGCCGATGAACTGGCCGGGCGGCGGGGCCAGAGGAAACATGATGGCGCGGAAAACGCCGGAATGATCGAGGCCGAGCCAGTGGCCGAGTTCGTGAGTGAGCAGCGATTCCAGATCGTAGGCGCCCCGGCCCTGAGCGTTGGCGAGTGCGGCGGGTGTGGCGTAGATCGCCTGGCCATCGTTGCGAAACAGCGTGTCGGAATCGAGAATTTGGCCGACGAACTGAGCGGGCGCGGAGGAGCCGACGGTGACGCCGACGGCGTTGGCGGTGATGGTGCGAGTGAAGGCCAGCACGCCGGTGGTGAATCCGTCGCTGGACTGGTTGAAGCAAATGGTGTTGAGGCCGTCTACGTTGTCTTCGGCGTCGTCGGAACAGGAGTTCTGGGCGGCGACGCGGGCGAGTGGCGCGACCAGGCCGGGATAGGCGGTGGCGTTGAAGGTGGTGCCGGTGACGCCGGACCAGGCGCCGAAGGAATCGGAGATGGCGCCTTCGATTTCGGTGAGCTGTGCAGGAGTTCCGGAGGCGGCCACGGTAAGAACCGTCGGCTGAAGTAGCGACGGCAGGGAAGTGCTCCAGCGGCGGTTGAGCGGGTCGGAGAGCGCGAGATTGAAATGATTGGGTTGCGGGCAGCCGCCGGCGGCGGGAACCGTGGAATCGAATGTGTACAGGCCGGCGTGCACATTCTGCGGGCAGATCAGCAGGAGCGCTATGGCGAAGGTTGTAGCGGTACGGCGATTCATTTGGTTCCTTGTGCTGCGCAATCGGCGGTGACGCAGGTCGCAGAGTTGACCAGGCGATGGAGATCTTCGATGGCGATGTGACGCAACCCGCAGGCTCGAAATTCACGGGTGGACGGATCGAAGGTGTCGAAGGACGCGGTGTCTTGTACTGCGATTTGCTGGCCGGTGCGGATATCGCGTCGAATGCGGAACGTGCCCTGAATCCAACTGACGACCGAGAAATCTCCGCGCGCGATGGGCTCGAGGAAGAGGATTACTTCTTCGCCGGGAACGAAACGCGGAACGGCCGAAACATTGGAGGTGAGATTTCCGACGGCACCGCCGAGCAGACGCACGGTCAGAACCTCGTTGGAGTTTGGATTTCGCGCGCCCTTCCAGGTTTCTTCCGCCGCGAAAGAAGTGAAGGTCCAGATTTCGCCGTGGTTCCAGGCGGTGGAATTCGCGACGCAGCGCGCGCGGACGACGAGTTGAGCGGCGTGCGTCAGCTGGGCGACCGACATACGCACGAGGGTGGTGGAGTTTGCGGCGGTGGCGGCGAAGAGCGCGCCGAGCGCCAGAAGAATCGGCGGAATGAACTTCCGCATTTTAATTTTCAGCTTCATTTTCATTTCCATTTTCACTTCACCTCCAGCATTCCGGTAGCCACCGCGCGGTCGTGGTTCAGGGTAGTGATGAAGAGCGTGCGGACGCCGGGCAGAGTGGTGCTGGAAAGTTGCAGATCGAGTTCGATCATGTTCGGAAATAATCCGGTGATGGCGGAGGCCGTCACCGGCAGGTCGCTGCCGGCGGGCACGCCACCGGCGCCGGTGAAGGAATAGGTGAAGTTGGGATCGAGGCCGGTGCCCTGAATGCAGAGGCTGGTCGTGATGGTTCCGGAGGCGGGGCGGGTGACGGTGACGGGCGATCCGGCGATTTCGCAATTCCCCTGGGTGAGTGGGCCGAGGAAAGCGACGTTGAGCGGCGCGGATTCGGCGGCGGTGGTGGGCTCGGGGACGAGCAAGGTGATTGCACCGGCGGTGGGTTGCGCGGCGGTCGGTGAGATGGCGCCGACCGAAGTGTCGAGCGGGATGATTACGAATGGAACAGGGTTCGATAGCACTCGAGTGGGTGCGAGATTATCGATTTGGATGGTGAGCGTGCCGGGAGTCTGGACATCGGAGAGATTGAGCGCAGTGGCGCAAGAGGTCGTGCTGGAGCAAGACGTAGCGCGAGGCGTGCCGTTAATCAAAATGCTCGAGGCGGTTAGGCCGGTTCCGGCGACGAAATTGGCTCCCTGCACGACGAGTGGAAAGCTTTCGACCGCGCCGGCAAAAACGCTGGAGGGCAGCAGGACTTCGATGACCGGACCGCTGGTGAGGGCGACCGTGGCGGCGGCGAATTTGGTGGTGTCGGCGACGCTGGTGGCGAGGACCGCGATGGCGTTGGGCGTGGGTGCGCCGCTCGGCGCGGAGTAAATTCCGGCGGCGGTGATGGAGCCGCAGAAGGAGCCGGTGCAACCCTCGCCGGCGACGGCGCTTTGCACGGACCAAGTCACTGCGGTGTTGGAGCTGCCAGTGACATTGGCGAAAAATTGTTGGGTGACTGCGGTGCCGGCGGAAGGCGAAAGAAAAATGTAGAACGGCGAGACGGTCACGGAGATGTTGGTTGCGGTTCCGGCGATGGTGACGACGGCGTTGGCGCTGCGGGATGGATCGGCGGAGCTGGTGGCAGTGAGCGCGACGGGATTGGCGGCAGGTACCGCGGCCGGTGCGAGGTAATCGACGTTGCCCGTCGACGGAATACTGGGCGGTTGGCACGGACTCGTGCCTTGCTGGCAAACCTGGCCAACGTTTGCGTTGCCGTTGGCGATTCCGTTGACGGTCCAGGCGAGCGCGGTATTGGTGGTGCCGGTGACGGTCGGCAAGAAAGTTTGGCGCTGATTTGGATTTAAGTTCGCGCTCGCAGGCGAAATGCTGACGGCGATGTTGCTGACGATCGTCACGGTGGCCGACGCGGTGACCGCGCCGGCGGTGGCGTGAATCGGAAACGAATTGGGGGACAGGAGATTTTGCGGTGCCATGAAAGTCGCGGTGGTTGGGCTGGTGACCGCGATAGTGCCAAACGTGGCGTTGCCGCCGGCGATGCCGTTTACGTCCCAGATAATTTGCGCAGTTCGCGCGGCGCATAACGAGGCGGTGAAGGATTGCGTTTGGCCGAGGGCGAGATTGGCGGACGATGGCGAAATGGAATTCGTGTCGGCGCAGGTAATGGTGACGGTCGCGGTTGCGGATTTGGTGGGGTCGGCGGTGCTGGTTGCGGCGATGGTGACGGTGGGAGGCGAGGGGATCGTGGATGGCGCGGTGTAGACGGCGGAATTTGGTCCATTGGCGATGATGGTGCCGATGGCTTGGCTGCCGCCGGCCACGCCGTTGACCGACCAGGTGACGGTCGTTGGCAAATTTCCAGCGCCGGAAACGGTGGCGGTGAAGACTTGTGCGCCACTCGCTGGGACCGAGGCGCTTCCGGGCGTCAGACTAATTTGGAGAGTGCCGGTGAGGGTGACGATGGCTGAGGCGTTAGCTTGCGGGCTGGCCTGGCTGACGGCCGTGACGGTAATGGTGGGAGGATTGGGGAGATTGGCGGGCGCGGTGTAAAAGCCTGCGGATGAAATTGTGCCGGTGGCGGGGCTTCCGCCGGGGATGGCGTTGACGTCCCAGGTGATGGCGGCGTTGGTGGCGCCGGTAACGCTGGCCTGAAATTGCTGGGTCTGGCCTAGCGCGACGGTTGCGCGGGGCGGGTTGATGAGGACGACGACTTCTTTTGCCGGTGGACTTCCGGCGTATCCGCAACCGAAGGAAATTATGCTGAGGAGAAAAAAAAAGGCCGAGGCGTGTAGTGCGCGTGATGCCGCTCCCGGCATCACGCGCGACGTCGACTTGGAAAAAATATTCATTTGCAAAGCATGAAGGCACACGGTGTGCCAATGCGGCTCAGCGCGCGCGGTTTTAGCTGACGTTGTCGATAACTTCGTTGCGGCGAATAGATTCAGAAGCTTAGGGATGGTTGATTCAGCCGAAGTGAATGCGATTTCTCCCTGAGAGCTTGGCGTTGGTTTGGAAAAGCGCGCGGGTGACAGGGATAAGTCTCGCAATGGAACTGATCAGGGCACGGATTCCTACTTTGGAAGAGGTCATGCGAGAGGGGATGAACAATAATTGTGCGGCGCGCGATACGAAGGCTTGCGCAGACGGCGCGCGAGTAGATGCGCGTGGAGGGTATTCGACAATGACACGGATTTTGTTTGTGGCGATTTTGGGGCGCGGCGATTAGCGCTTGCCGAGCATGTCGTGGAGGGCGGCTTCGAGATTTTCCTGGTGGTAGCGGTAGGAGGCGGCTTGGAGTTTGGCGGGTTCGGCGCGCTGGCTGGCGAGGAGGAGCGAATCGGCCATTTCGCCGAGGACGAGGCGCAGCGGGATGGCGGGGGCGGCCAAAAACGCCGGCCGGTGCAGAACTTTGGCGAGCACGCGGGTGAATTCAGCGTTTTGTATGGGGCTGGGGGCGACGACGTTGTAGGCGCCGCTCCAGGTCGGCACTTCTATTGCGCAGCGCAGGATCGCAACGACATCTGGGAGCGTGATCCAGGACATCCATTGTTTGCCGGAGCCGAGGCGGGCGCCGAGGCCGAGCTTGAATGGGGCGACCATGGCGGGGAGTGCGCCCCCGTGGGCGGCGAGGATGACCCCGAAGCGGGCGATGACCGTGCGGATGCCATTGGAATTGGCGCGGGTAGCTTCGGCTTCCCAAGCACGGCAGGTCATGCCGAGGAAGTCGCTGCCGTTGCCGCTTCCTTCGGTGAGGATTTCGTCGCCGCGGCTGCCGTAGTAGCCGACTCCTGAAGCGCAAATAAGAACGGATGGTTTTTTTTGCAGGCGAGCGAGCGCGTCGACGAGCACGCGGGTGGTGTCGACGCGGCTGTTGCGCAGGATCTGCTTGCGGGATTTTGTCCAGCGGCCCTGGGCCAGGTTGGCGCCGCCGAGATGCACCACGGCGTCATGACCTTCCATGGCGGCAATGTCGACGATGGCGCTGGTGGGAGTCCAGGCGACTTCGCCGGGTGAGGTTGGTTCTTTCCGTCGGACCAGGTGATTGACGGTTAGGCCGTCGGCGCGCAGCGCAGCGGTGAGCGCGGAACCGATCAGGCCGGTGCCGCCCGAGATCAAAACCCGCGGCATTCTCTAGCTGGCTCCTAATATTTTTGGTATCGACATTTTATCTTAGAGAGGCGGCGCATCCAGTGCAAGTTTCAAGCCAAGGTTGGACTGCAACTTTCGCCACCGCGGAGGGTTGGTTCGAATCATTCATCGGCGTCGAAAATAAAGTAACACGAACTGAATGAACTGCAGGTTAAGCATGGCAGATGGGATAGAATTTTCGTTCGTGGAAATAACGCGGGGTGCGAATGGGGATTTCCAAGAGGCGAGTGTGCGCGGCGGTGATGCTGGTTTCAGGATTGTTGATGGATCCGGTTCTGCTGCGCGCGCAGGAAACCCATGCCATCCGCGGGTTCACCAAGCCCCGGGTCGAGCCGGAACGGGAGTTGGAACAGAAACTGCGCACGATCCCGGACCCGGCGCACGCCGAAAGCAATCTGCGGCACATCACCAGCGAACCGCACATGGCCGGGACCGAAGGGAGCCACCGGCTGGCCGAGTGGCTGCGCGACCAATATCGCAGCTACGGTTTCGACGCCGATATCGTCACCTATAGCGCGTGGCTGGGCCTGCCGCGCGAAGTGAGCCTGGAACTGGTCACGCCGGAAAACAAAAAGCTGGCCACGCCCGAACGTCCCTATGAAGTGGATAAAGACAGCGCGAACCCCAATGCCGTAGGTGCATTCAATGCGTTTTCGCCGTCGGGAGAGGTGACCGCCCCGGTTGTTTACGTGAATTATGGAACGCAGGAAGATTATCGCGCGCTGGCCTCGATGGGGATCAGCGTGGCGGGGAAAATCGCGCTGGCGCGTTATGGACGCTGTTATCGAGGCATCAAAACCAAGCTAGCCGAAGAACACCAGGCGGTTGGCGTGGTGATTTACTCCGATCCGGGCGACGACGGATACGCGCAAGGCGATGTGTTTCCCACCGGCCCGTGGCGGCCGATGAGCGGAATCCAGCGCGGCTCGGTGGAATACACGGAAATCTATCCGGGGGATCCGCTGACGTCCGGAGTGGGAGCGACGCGCGGGGCGAAACGAGTGACCCCGGCGGAAGCGAAAAATCTGGCGCACATTCCGACGCTGCCAATCAATGCGCAGGACGCCGCGGCGATTTTGGCGGACATGGGCGGAGTGCACGTCCCGCGCGGATGGCAAGGCGGCTTGCCGTTCACCTATCACATGGGATCGGAGTACACGACGCTGCGGATGAAGGTGGAAGTGGATTATCAGCAGCGGCCGATTTACGACGTGGTGGCCAAGCTCCATGGCACCGCCGACAACGAATGGGTGATGCTTGGAAATCATCATGACGCCTGGGTGTATGGCGCGGTGGATCCAGGCAGCGGAACGGCGGCGATGCTGGAAACGGCGCGGGCCCTGGGCGAATTGGCGAAGGCGGGATGGAAGCCGCGACGCACCATTGTGATGTGCGAATGGGATGGCGAGGAACCGGGGTTGATTGGTTCGACGGAATTTGTCGAAGCGCATTTGGCCGAGCTGCAGGAAAAAGCCGTGGCCTATATCAACACCGATGTGGGAGTGGCCGGGCCGAATTTCAGCGGGTCGGGGACGCCATCGCTGAAGGAATTAATTCGCGATGCGGCGCGGGACGTGCCGGATCCTACTGGGGCGCGCAGCGTCTACGACGTGTGGCTGGAACATTCCAACAATTCAGAGGGACAGTTTAGCGGGGCGGCGCGGCTGACCCCGAAAGCGGAGCCGACGGCGGACGCCCCGTTGGGAGATTTGGGTGCGGGTTCGGATTTTTGCGCGTTTTTCGATCACGCCGGGATTCCCTCGCTGGATATGGGGTTCATTGGAGATTACGGCGTCTATCATTCGATTTATGACGATTTCTATTGGATGAAAACTTTTGGCGATCCAACGTTTGCGTATCACGCGACGCTGGCGAAATTGCTGGGGACGGTGACGCTGCGGCTGGACGAGGCCGACGTATTGCCGTTCGATTATCCGGCGTATGCCTGGGAAATTTCGCGGACGGCGAATGCGATGAGTTCACGGGCGCAGGAAGCGGGCGTAGCCAACGAGAAGCTCAAGGCGGTGGTCGAGGCGTCGTCACAGCTGACGATGGCGGCGACGCACGCGTCGGCGGCGTTGCAGAGCGCGCACGGTTCGATCGCACCGGCGGTGCAGGACAGGATTAACCGCGAATTGGTGGAGACGGAGCAGAGTTTGCTGAATCCGGCGGGACTGACCAACCGGCCGTGGTACAAGCACACCATTTATGCGCCGGGAAGTTATGCCGGATACGCGGCGGAACTGATGCCGGGGTTGAGCGAGGCGTTGGACCGAATGGATCGCGCAGCGATCGATCGCGAAGCGGAGGCGCTGACGGCGGCGTTGCAGCGGGCCTCGGCACGGCTCGAGATGGTGGCGCGGCTGGCGGCTTCGCCCGCGAGATAGACCCCTCCGGCGCGCGCTTACACCGCTGCGCGGGGCGTTCGCGTTGCGGCGGGCGGCACGATAGAATAAGGGTTCATGCGAATCCGCGTGCTTTTCTTCGGACAACTTAAGGAAATTACCGGCCTGGCGCAGGAAGAGGCGGAGCTTTCGGACGGCGCGAAGGTTGATGATTTGTTCGAGCGTTACGGACGGCGGTT
>Ga0302306_10000866_pt1 | contig 17435 bp, 19 predicted proteins | sample III_Palsa_E3_1_FD_198761 | JGI IMG/M metagenome (GOLD analysis project Ga0302306, IMG submission 198761) | Peat permafrost microbial communities from Stordalen Mire near Abisko, Sweden - III_Palsa_E3_1 | ecosystem: Environmental > Terrestrial > Soil > Palsa > Peat permafrost | place: Sweden...
AAGAGGAATTGATTTCTATGGCCATTTTATAATAAATTGGCCTGGTATACTGTCTACCAAATAATGAAGCTCCCACCAATGAACTATTGAACCAATGAACTATTGAACCAACAAAGTGATCCACGCCTCTTTCACCTTATCGGCACTGAGCAACTCCTTCGCCTTTAAATGCAGCTGCATTTCGCGGGTATGAACATCACCTATGGTGGCATCGAGTATGGCCGTAATTTCTTCGGTTTGGGCAAAGGCTTCGATCTCTTCATCGGTGGGCAGTGCTTCCACGTTGCCTAACTGACCGAGGTTATTGCCGGTTAATATTTTTGAATTCCGGATAGCATAAGGGATCGCGTCGACGCCAATGCCAACGGTTTTTACGGGTTTAGCTACTTTAAAAAGATTTTCGGGTGTGATGCGACAGTACCAATCGCCGCCAAGCCGGGCCACATGATCCATCTTTTGCTGGTCGATCTTGCCGTCAACGTCTAAAACAGACTCATTGATGTGCATCAGTTTAATTTCGGCGATTATTAAATTACCGGCCCCGGGCGTTTTACCAAGGGAAATAATATCATTCACCACGCATTCAAACTGCACCGGCGATTCAGCCACACGGGGAGGTTTCACCACCTTGGACGGCAGCATGGTAAAGCCGGCTTTTAGAAACTCATTAATTCCTTTGGGGTATTCTACGCTCGCCAGGGAAACCTGCTGCACCATGTGGTAGTTCACGATGTTTATAACCACTTCGGGAACTTCGTGCAGATTTTCGAGTGTGTGCTTGGTGGTATTGTCCCTAACCCGCCGGGATGGTGAGAAAACGCAGACCGGCGGGTTACTACTGAACATGTTAAAAAAACTGAACGGGCTGAGATTTATATTCCCCTCCTTATCTACCGTCGAAGCAAAGCAAATTGGCCGCGGTGCGATAGCATACTGCAGGTAGTTCTGCATTTCGACGGGGGATAGATCAGAGAGCTTTATTGTTAACAATTGTTGTAATGTTGAAAGGTTGGAATGTTGAATGTTATTTTTTTGATTTTTTCGCGGCTTCGAAATTCTTCAAATAGTCGATGAATTTCTTGGTTTTGCTTGAGAACTCTATGCTTTTGGAATACAGAGTATTAAATATTTTGTCATCGATTTTTCCGCTTTATTCAATATGGCCAATTTATTTCGGAACTCTACTGATGATCCTTTAGCATAATTTAGAAAACGGATAAAGTCAGGATTGTTATTGTATTCGAAACCTTCGGCAATGTTATCCGACATGGAGCAGGCGGACCGTCTTATCTGATCTTTCATTCCCCAATCAGATTTAAGCGGTTCTTTATCACACAACAAATATATATATCAACAGCTATTGCGTTGGCAATTTGCCAAATTTCCAGGTCTTCAAATCTTTCTACCTTGCCCATTTATTTAAAGAACGCAGCAATCAACATTCCAACTTTACAACATTACAATCTTTCAACGTTGCAACGTTACACCTTCTTCAAACTTAAAATCGAAAAATCAGAGTCCGCTTTTTTAATGATATTTCCCAACATTCCCAAACCAGTAATTTCCATCTCTACCAGGTCGTTTGGCTGCAGCCATTGAGGTTGATACCCCGGATCGTTCAATAGTCCAGTACCGTTCAATTCCAGGAAACAACCTGTACCAACTGTTCCAGAACCGATCACATCACCAGGCAGCACATCGCAGCCGTAAGCGCAGCGTTCAATGATTTCGGCAAAGGTCCAATCCATATCAGCCATATTGCCTTTGGATACCTGTTTTCCGTTCACGGCGCAGGTCATTTCCAGCTTGTAATTATTGCCGGTATGGCCGGATTGAGCAGGGACTTTATATTGTTTCAATTCATCAGGCGTTACCAGCCAGGGGCCAATCACCGTACTGAAATCTTTGCCTTTTGCCGGGCCGAGATTAAGCAGCATTTCTTCCATTTGGAGGGTGCGGGCGCTCATGTCGTTCATGATCATATAGCCTGCAATAAGGCTATCGGCCTGTGATGCTTTAATGTTCCGTGCTTTTTTGTTGACGGCGACGGCTACCTCCAGCTCAAAATCGAGCTTTTGGAAATGGTCGGGCATGCATTCTATTTCGCCGGCCCCTTGTATGGCATTGTGATTGGTAAAATAAAATATCGGGTACTGATCGAACGCCGCAATCATCTCCGCCCCGCGGTTGCGGCGCGCCGTAGCCACGTGCTGGCGGAAGGCATAACCATCGCGGCACGATGTCGGGTGGGGCACCGGCGCTATAAGCTCAAAAAATAGTTCTTCCTTTGCTTCTGTTTTGCCTGACGCAATATTCTCATTCACCCGCATAGCGCGCTCCATCAGTTCATCCCCTCCCCACAAAAATTCATTCATGTTATCGGGGATCAGCTTGTGGCAGGAGTTGAGGTTATAGATATGGCCGTTTACGTAAATGCCGAGGTGCTCCCGGTCTTCGGTTTTGTACGATACTAATTTCATGAATCTACATTGGTTGGGGCAAAGCTAAGGAATTAGTTGATTGGTTGAATAGGTTAACCTGCAAAGCCAGGTTTCACAACCTGATCAACTACTCACTCAACAACCATTCACATAATCTTTTGTACATTAAAAATAATTGCTATACTTTTGTAAATCCAATTATGAGCATACAAATGCATTTTCTTTTTTCCCTTGGCCTCACTTCCATGAGTGATGCTTCTTCATTCAGGGATGCTGTGCTCGCTAAGATCGTTTTGGCTCAATATTAACCTTGTTGTAATGTTGAAAGGTTGGTCCCGATAGCTATCGGGAGTTGTAATGTTATTACACGTCCGGCTTAAAACTATTCGATTTGTTAAACGTTTCTAATTGCAAACCAATTTGTTGCGGGGCCAAAAGTTCAACTCCCGATAGCTATCGGGACCAACTTCTCAACCTTACAACATCCAACAAAAAAACAAATGCCTGTTTATCATTCATTAGGAAAAATTCCACCGAAACGGCATACGCAGTTCCGTAAGCCGGACGGGAGTTTATACGCAGAAGAACTTGTTTCTACCGAAGGCTTTTCGAGCCTGTACTCACTGGTGTACCATGTTTATCCGCCAACGCTGGTGAAAGAACTTGGCGAGCCTTACAATGTCGAGCCAAAGATAGCCCGAGAGAAGCACTTGAAGCATACCAGCCTCATCGGCTTTAAGATTGAGCCGGAGGACGATTACCTTAAAAGCCGCAAGCCTGTGCTGGTGAACAGCGATTTGCATATCTCACTGGCCGCGCCGCGGCAATCCATGACGGATTATTTTTATAAAAACAGCCAGGCCGATGAAGTGGTATTTGTCCACGTTGGTACGGGAACACTCAAAACAGGTTATGGTAACATCAAATTCACCTATGGCGATTACCTAATCATCCCGCGCGGCACCATTTACCAGATGGAATTTGATACAGAGGATAACCGTTTGTTTATTGTAGAGAGCTTCAGCCCTATCCGGGTGCCGAAACGTTATACCAATGCCTACGGACAGCTAACTGAACAGTCGCCCTATTGCGAACGTGATATTAAACAGCCGAGTGAGCTGGAAACGCACGATGAAAAAGGTGATTTCAAGATCCTGATCAAAAAACAAGGATTAATCTATCCCTATATCTACGGTACACATCCTTTTGACTTCATCGGCTGGGATGGCTTTCATTATCCCTGGGCATTTTCTATTCATGATTTTGAGCCGATAACCGGGCGCCTGCACCAGCCACCACCAGTGCATCAAACCTTTGAAGGCCATAACTTTGTGATCTGCTCATTTGTGCCGCGCAAGTTCGATTACCATCCGCTTTCGATACCCGCACCTTATAACCACAGCAATGTGGACAGTGACGAGTTGCTTTATTACGTGGATGGCGACTTTATGAGCCGCAAAAGCGTAGTAAAAGGACAAATCACGCTGCATCCGGGCGGCATCCCGCACGGGCCACACCCGGGATCTGTTGAAAAATCAATAGGAAAAGAAGCGACCGACGAACTGGCTGTTATGATCGACCCGTTCAAGCCACTTATGCTTACCGAAGACGCAATAAAAATTGAGGACGAAAATTATTACAAAAGCTGGGCGGGATGATAAATTGTTGCAATGTGGAATGTTGGTCCCGATAGCTATCGGGAGTTGGAAGGTTAAATTGCTGAATTGACAATCAAATAAAAAAATAAAAATGGAAACATTAACTATAGATAAAAAAGTTAAATCGGCGGATTTTTTGCCTTTGAATGGTACTGATCATGTTGAGTTTTATGTAGGCAATGCCAAGCAGGCTGCCTTTTATTATAAAAGCGCTTTCGGGTTCCAGGAACTGGCATACGCCGGACCGGAGACCGGGGTGCGCGACAAGGCATCGTACGTGTTGCAACAGGGCAAAATAAGATTGGTATTAACCACGCCTCTGAAATCGGACGACCCGAGAGCCGAACACATTAAAAAGCATGGGGACGGTGTAAAAATGCTGGCGTTGTCGGTCGATGATGCCTATGATGCCTTTGCGCAAACAACCATGCGCGGCGCCATTCCTTATATGGAACCCAAGACGGTGACAGACGACCATGGCGAAATCCGCATGAGCGGCATCAAGCTTTACGGTGAAACCGTCCACTTGTTTGTTGAACGAAAAAACTACCAGGGGCTTTTCCTTCCTGGTTACCAGGTCGCTCATTCCCCCTATAATCCAGGGCCCACGGGCTTGCTGCACATCGATCATTGTGTAGGCAACGTAGGGTGGCATAAAATGAACGAATGGGTGAGCTTTTATGAAGAGGTGATGGGTTTCAGGAATATCCTCACTTTTGATGATAAAATGATCTCGACCGAATACTCGGCGCTGATGAGCAAGGTAATGAGCAATGGGAACGGATATGTCAAATTCCCGATAAACGAGCCGGCCGAAGGAAAAAGGAAGTCGCAGATTGAAGAATACCTGGAGTTTTACGAAGGTGAAGGCGTGCAGCACCTGGCCCTGGCCACCAATGATATTGTGGCTACTGTTACTGAATTGCAAAGTCGTGGTGTTGAGTTTCTAACGGTGCCTACCACCTATTATGATGACCTGCTCGATCGGGTTGGGCACATTGATGAGGACCTGAGTCCATTGAAGCGCCTTGGCATATTGGTAGACAGCGATGATGAAGGTTACCTGCTGCAAATTTTCACCAAACCGGTTGAAGACCGGCCGACCCTGTTTTTTGAGATCATCCAGCGTAAAGGGGCGAAATCCTTTGGAGCGGGTAATTTTAAGGCCTTGTTTGAGGCTATTGAGAGGGAACAGGAGTTAAGGGGAAATCTGTAGTCTGAACCCGTCCCGATAGCTATCGGGATTTTAGAATTAGTAGAATTTTTTGAATGCGGAGTGCGGTCCCGATAGCTATCGGGAGCCGATTTCGGAATGGGATTGAGTGCGGAATGTCGAATTCAGAATGTTGAATGTAGGGAGCGGATTTTAGATAGGTTTGAAGTAATTTCGCATTCTTTTACGACCTTGTGGATATAGACGAAATAATAGTTCTTTTAAAAGAAAAATCGAATCCGAAATACCTCGCGGGGATGAAAAGGTTTGGTATCAGGGACGAGTTTGCATTGGGTATCCCGCTCCCCGAATTGAGGAAGATTTCGAAGAGCATTAAGACTGATCAGGCGTTGTCTATGACTCTTTGGAAAACAAATTTTCACGAGGCAAAACTACTGGCGTCGATGATCGGCGATGCCGCTAAAGTGACCCCTAAGCAGATGGATGAATGGGTAAATGACTTTAACTCGTGGGACCTTTGCGATCAGGTATGCGGCAACTTGTTCGACAAAACGCCTTACGCAGTTGAGAAAGCCTTTGAATATTCACAAGGCCCGCACGAATTTACAAAACGGGCAGGTTTTGTGCTGATGGCGGAATATGCTGTTCACAATAAGAAGGCAGGGGATGAAGTATTTGTCAGCTTTCTCCCTGTAATACAACGCGAAGCGTGCGATCCCCGTAATTTTGTTAGAAAAGCCGTAAACTGGTCGCTTAGGCAGATCGGAAAAAGAAATGGATGCCTGCGGGATAAAGCAATCCAAACTGCGAGCGTGCTATTGGAAATGGATTGTAAAACCGCCCGATGGATCGCATCTGAGGCGCTCCGTGAACTTAAACGAAAATCGGACCGTAACCAATAGTTAACAATTTGCCTCTGCATGTTTGCTTATTAATTCTCACACCCGTATTTATCTAAACCGGCCAACAATTTCTCAAAAAATCCGTAGTATGCAGTTACGTACAAGAGGTGTTTCTGTTTTGGCATAGAATTTTCTATACCCCCCTTGAAGTATTGGTTAAACCAACTATGAGTCACAATTACCATGGGCATTGAAATAGGGAAAAATTTTTATTCGGATGATGCACCCCATCTTGCCCAATTGATCCATCATTTAAACGCGGGTATATGGGAGTTTAACATTCATACAACTGAAGTTAAGTGGTCGGATGGGTTTTACATTATGCTTGGTTACAAACCGGGCGAGATTGAGTGCTCCTATAGCTTCTTTCTGGAAAATATAATCTATCACCACGATAAGCCGCTTTTTCTTAAAACGATAAACAGCCGCAATGGCGATAACGCGCAGACCGTTCAAATACGCCTGTTAACAAAAGCAACGGGTTACCAATGGTTCGAAAGCACCACCAGGAAATGGGAAGACAACGGGATACCGAAATTCACGGGATCGTTCATCAATATTAACCAGGCCAAGATAGCGGCTTTGCGTTCAGTGCAAAACGATTTCTTTTTTAACGAAACGGCGGCGATTGCCAGGGTGAGCGGTTACGAGCTCGACGTTGCTTCGATGAACCTGGCCTTATCCAAAGAAGCCTTTGATATTTACGAGCTGAACGAACAGACCAAACTTAGCGCCGAGGAAGCGATCAGCTTTTTTGAACCGCAATACCGGCCATTGCTAAACGAAGCAATTGACAATTGTATTAAGTTTTGCAAGCCTTTTGACATGGAATTACTTTTCCGGTCGGCCAAAAACAACCTGATATGGGTAAGGGCAAAAGGTATACCGATTATAGACGATTATGCCCAATGCGTTAAAATAAGAGGGATATTCCAGGATATCGACGGTATCAAAAAGAAGGGACTGGCCTTGCAGTCGTCGATCAATTTGCTAAACGACCAGAATAAGCGGCTGCAGAATTTCGCCTATATCGTATCGCATAACCTCCGTTCGCATACCGGCAATTTAAGGTTCATGGTAAACCTGTTCGACGAGAGCGACTCCACCGACGAACGGACGGAAGTATTTGCTCATATCAAATCTATCAGCAACAGCCTGACAACCACTATTGAACACCTGAACGAAATTGTTAAGATACATACCGAGATTGACAAGGAAAAACAGGTGCTGGATTTTGAAGAGGTGTTTAAACTGGTAATGAGCGCAGTACAAAGCAATATAGAGAGCACACATGCCAAAATTATTTACGATTTTAGCAAGTCTCCGACGATCAATTATATCCCGGCTTACCTGGAAAGCATTTTGCAGAACCTATTGACCAACGCCTTAAAATACCGCCATCCTGACCGCACGCCGGAAATCATTTGCCGCACTGTAAAAGATCATGACCACGTTTATATGACGTTTGAGGACAACGGCATCGGCATCGACCTCGAACGTCATGGCGATAAGGTATTCGGCATGTACAAAACCTTTCATGCCAACCCTGATGCCAAGGGCATAGGACTATTTATCACCCGCAACCAAATCGAATCACTTGGCGGCACGATAAAGATAGACAGCACCGTTAATGTGGGAACGAAGTTTACTATCAGGTTAGTTTGAGTGGTGAGTAGTGAACGGTGAGTAGTGAGTAGTGAGTTGAAATCCGGTGGTTGAACAAACGTTATTCAATATAGCTTTCTAATATCTTAAACCCCAAAGTAGTTTCCAGCGATACCTTATCAATACTTTTTGGTAATAGGATACAATCGCCTATTTTTACCGGGTAGGAAGCGCCGTTGTAGTCAATGGCAAATTCGCCTTCCAGGCAAACATAGATAACAAAGGAATCGAGGCCGGAATAATCCTTTTCGGTGCTTTCGGTAAAATCCATCATGCTGGTGGTAAAGTACGGGCAGCTTACCAGCTTTACCGTTTCATTTTCTTTGGGGTGATAGCTGGTTTTATATTCGGGGTAATGTTTATAGTCGATGGCTGCCAGCGCTTCGTCGACATGCAACTCGCGTTTGTTGCCTTTGTCATCCACACGTTCGAAATCATAAATGCGATAGGTTATGTCGGACGTTTGCTGAATCTCAGCTATGAGCAGACCCTTACCTATGGTGTGCACCCTGCCCGCCGGCAAAAAGAAAACATCACCTGATTTTACATCTTCCTTATTTAAAATATCGGTTAAATGGCCGCTATTGAATTTATCCAAGTACTCCTGCTCAGTCACTTCTTTATTAAAACCGGCTATCAGCGTTGATCCCGGATCGGCTTCTACCACATACCACATTTCGGTTTTGCCGAACGAGTTATGCCGCTTTTTTGCCAACTCGTCATCGGGGTGTACCTGGATGGAAAGATCCTCGTTGGCGTCGATAAATTTTATGAGCAGCGGGAAGATATTTCCGAAATGTCCGTACACTTTCTCGCCAACCAATTCACCTTGGTACTGTTCCAATAACTGGTCGAGCCGTTCGCCTTTGAGGGGGCCATCGGCCACTACCGACACATCTGATTTAACGCCGGAAATTTCCCAGGTCTCGCCGCAATTGGGCAGGTTACCAAAATCTTTGTGCAGGTAAGTTTTAATTTTTTGTCCGCCCCATATTTTGTCTTTGTAAATGGTTTGGAATTTTAGGGGGTATAATGATGACATAGGTGCTAATAATTGTTTTTCAGTAGAATTTCAATTTTTGTTATGAGAGACCTAACTTCTTTCTCCTTTAATAGCCAAACGATTTCGTAGTCTATTCCGAAATACTCGTGAGCTATCCTATTTCTGAATCCCCGGATCCTAAACCAATCTATAGCATCATGCTGTTCTTTAAATTGTTCAGGTAGCCTGATGCTTGCTTCACCAATAATTTCAAAGTTTCGAACAACGGCATCCAGGGTTTTGCTGTCGTTTATAAAATCGTCATAGCTAAGGTTCTCGGTGTACTTTATAATCTTCTCGGCACTGCTTAAAATGTCCTCCAACAGGAGTTTTGGATGACGACTAGACATAAATTATTTCAGGCTCTATAATTTGATAATATTTTTCTTTAATCCCATTTTTTGAAACAAGATCTACCTTCCTCTCCAGTTTTTCTTCGAGCTCATTTGCCAAATCAATGAACTCCATTCCAACCGGCCGATTAAATGTGACAACAATATCAATATCACTATCAGCCGTAAAATCATTACGAACAACAGATCCAAATAAGCCGATTGACGAAACGTAATATTTACTTATCAATTCCGGTTTTAATGCGGCCAATATGTTTTTTACTTTAGCAAGATCGAGCATAAAACAAATATAGCCTAATCCACCAAAAAAGTCCGCATAAAAATACGCGGACTTAATATCTGTCGACCAGTTGCGGAGTGTTGTGTCTCTACGCCAGCTTCTTCTTCAAATTCTCATTAATCGCTTCGAGGAATTCTTCGGTGTAAAGGTAATCCGTACCATGCTCCACCTTTGGTTTAATGGTAATGGCAAGGTCCTTGGTCATCTTGCCGCTTTCCACGGTTTCGATACAAACCTGCTCCAGTGTTTTGCAGAAATTGATCAACTCCTGGTTTTTGTCAAGCAGTCCGCGGAACTCAAGGCCGCGTGTCCATGCGAAAATGGAGGCAATCGGGTTGGTGGAGGTTGGCTTACCGGCCTGGTGGTCGCGGTAGTGGCGGGTTACGGTTCCATGGGCGGCTTCCGCTTCCATCACAGTTCCATCGGGAGTAACCAATGTTGATGTCATCAACCCCAGCGAGCCAAAGCCCTGTGCTACGGTATCCGACTGAACGTCTCCATCGTAATTTTTACACGCCCAAACAAAGTTACCGTGCCACTTAAGGGCCGAGGCCACCATGTCGTCGATCAGGCGGTGCTCGTAAGTGAGTTGGTTGGCTTCAAATTCCAGTTTAAATTCATTCTGGTAAATTTCCTCGAAGATGTCTTTAAAACGACCGTCATACCTTTTAAGAATGGTGTTTTTGGTCGAAAGGTACAAAGGCCATTTCTTTAACAGTGCCTGGTTAAAGCAGGCTCGTGCAAAACCTTTGATCGATTCGTCGGTGTTGTACATGGCTAAAGCAACCCCGTCACCTTTAAAATTGAATACATCGTACGACTGCACCTGGCCACCGTCTTCAGGAGTAAAGGTGATGGTAAGTTTCCCCTTTCCTTTGGTGAGGAAATCGGTTGCACGGTATTGGTCGCCGAAAGCATGGCGGCCGATACAGATGGGCGCTGTCCAATTTGGAACCAACCGCGGCACGTTGGCCATAACGATCGGTTCGCGGAAAACAGTTCCATCGAGGATGTTACGGATGGTGCCGTTCGGCGATTTCCACATTTGTTTCAAATCAAATTCTTTTACCCGGGCTTCGTCGGGGGTTATAGTTGCGCATTTTATGCCCACTCCATACTTAAGGATAGCATTGGCTGCATCAACGGTCACCTGGTCGTCGGTTTCGTCGCGGTATTCAATACCGAGGTCGTAATACTTTATATCGAGGTCGAGGTATGGAAATATGAGTTTGTCTTTTATAAATTTCCAGATTATGCGGGTCATTTCATCCCCATCCAGCTCAACCACCGGGTTTGCTACTTTAATTTTTGACATCTTTGAAACGGTTTTTTTTATTGGGCTCAAATATAGGAATTTGGTTGATTAGTGTGAAAGCCGGATCATGTTGAAAGACCGAAAGAAATTTTTAATTTCGGGCGTTACCCAATGGAACAAAAAAACCAATTAACAGTACAGGGAAGGAGTATCGCGCTAATTCAGTTTTTCGTCATTTACAGCAACAGAAAGCGAAAACCGCAGAACCGAACAAAAAACATTCAGTGCCTTTAAATTGATTTATAATTAATACCTTTATTAACTTAGCCAAGTGCTGTGGATGAAATTATAAAGCATTGCATAAAATATAGTCGCCAAATTGGAGTTAAGCTAATAAACCAAAAACGTTGTCCGTAAATTATGATTAAACTTATATCAAAGATTACTTTTTTAACCTTCATTGTCTGCTGCTCGGCCCTTGTAGCCAAAGCACAATTGGGTTTTGATTTTTCACAATATGAACTCGGGACAGGTATCGGTTTGAACACCGTATCGGGCAATGCACAAACCTCAACCCTCACACCTACTGTTCATATAAATTTTACCTATAATACCACACCGTTTGTAAATTTTGTTTTTGAGGGGCAATTCGGCCGGATAGCCGGTGGCGACTCGTTAACAACTTCGACCGGCCGGCAATTTACCGCTGATTTAACGGCAATCGTGTTCAGAGGACAGCTCCAGATGGGCGAAATCATGGATTACTCCCAAAGCCCCTTCAAGAATGCAATTAAAAACCTTTATGTATCAGCGGGCATAGGGTACGTGATTAGCCATATCACGAACATAAACCGATATTCCATCAAGACACCCGGAGAGTATACGGGAGGGGTGCTAAACAGCCAGGAGCCAATGATACCGTTTAGAATAGGATATGAGTTTAAGATATTCAACCAGTACAAGCAGCCCGCGGTAAAAATAGACCTGGCTTATGCTTATAACTACGACCTGAGCGATAATCTTGACGGATTTGTTGTGCCTGGACACCATGAGGCATATTCGCAAATCTGTATCGGCGTTAAGTTTGCCATAGCCGGTGACATTATCTCGTACAGGAAGCCGATACCTTATTAAGAGGTTAGAGATTGGAGATTAGAGATTAGAGATTGGAGATTAGGCTGAAAAAGTTGTAATCGTGATTTTGATAGCCGATCGATTACCTTCCGGCTTAATTTTGAAACCCACTTTCTCCAAAACTGGCATGGTTTTTAACCGATAGCGTTGCAAATCTAACATTATGAGCAAAGACACATTCGACCCTGCTTTCGACAACGAAAGCGACGACCGGGACCGTACCCTGAAAGATGAACTTGGTGAGACTATCGACGAGGAAAACCTCAGCTTTAACACGGAGGAAAACAGCTTTGAATACGACGTGAAAAGCGACAACCCTGATTACCAGCATCCTGATCCTTACAATACCACTGCACCCAACGGCGAGGACATGAACTCGACCTATGATGAAGCGAATCCCTACGATGCCACCGATGAATACATTCCAAATGAATCACTAGAAACGGACGTAGACAAGTTGGCAATGCACGTCGACCACGGCGAAATTTTGGAACTGGATGCGACAGACCGTGCATTAAGCCATACACCCGAAGATGATCGCGATGACCTTGACGAAGAGGGCTATCCGAAATATGAAAAATAATAGCCGCCCCACGAGGAATTAACTGTTTAAGGCGCCAGGAAAAAAATATCATTTTGATCATTTTTTCGATAGCGGGAGCTTGCGCCGTAAGTGATTTCGCACTATCAAACCATGGTAATCTTCGCGCCGGTAAAGCAGGAGTAAGGACACAAAACCGTATCTTTGCGCCTCGAAAATGACACTGTATGCTTAAAGGATTTTTTAATGTGCCCGTACCTCAAAACGAGCCTGTTTTAAATTACGGCCCTGACAGCCCGGAACGGGCTGCTTTAAAAGCTGCGCTGCACGAAGCGCGGTCGACCCAAACGGACATACCCATGTACATCGGGGGCGACGAAGTTCGTACGGGCACGAAGCTGGAGATTCGCCCGCCGCATGACCACCACCATTTATTGGCGACTTTTTCCGAAGGCGACGCAAGTCATGTTGAAGCTGCCATTGCTGCCGCATTGGCAGCGAAAGCTGCTTGGGAAATTCTGCCATGGGAACAACGTGCTGCTATTTTCCTGAAAGCCGCCGAGTTGCTGGCCGGCCCTTACCGCTATAAGGTGAATGCCGCCACGATGCTGGGCCAATCCAAAAACGCCTACCAGGCCGAAATTGATAGCGCCTGCGAGCTGATCGACTTCCTGCGCTTCAATGTGCAATACATGACCGAGATCTATAAACAACAGCCGCCAATCTCGGGCAAAGGCGTGTGGAATCGGGTGGAACAGCGGCCGTTGGAAGGCTTCGTGTTTGCACTGACTCCGTTTAACTTTACGGCCATTGCGGGTAACTTACCCACTTCCGCCGCTATGATGGGCAATGTGGTGGTATGGAAGCCTGCTTACACCCAAATATATGCAGCTAACGTACTGATGCAGGTGTTCAAAGAGGCTGGTCTGCCGGATGGGGTGATCAACCTTATTTATGTTGACGGCCCGGTTGCCGGCGGGGTGATCTTTAATCATCCGGATTTCGCGGGAATTCACTTCACCGGATCGACCAAAGTTTTTCAAAATATCTGGCAAACCATCGGTACCAACATTCATAAATATAAAACTTACCCGCGCATTGTTGGGGAAACAGGCGGCAAGGATTTTGTGCTCGCCCATCCGAGCGCCGATGCCGACGTGGTGAGCGTAGCGCTGGTGCGAGGCGCTTTTGAATACCAGGGCCAAAAGTGTTCCGCCGCGTCCAGGGCCTATGTACCGGCATCTCTATGGCCGGCAGTTAAAGAAAAAATGCAGGCGGCTATCGCTTCGATCAAAATCGGCCCGGTCGAAGATTTCAGCAATTTTGTTAATGCCGTGATCACCGAAGTTTCGTTTGATAAGCTGGCGAAATATATCGATGCCGCTAAAGCCGATACTTCGGTTGAAGTAGTGGCAGGAGGAAATTACGACAAATCTGAAGGATGGTTTGTTGAACCTACCGTATTAAGAGTACAGGATCCATTTTACGTAACCATGTGCGAAGAATTATTCGGACCGGTACTGACCTTATATGTTTACGAGGATGCCGATTTTGACAAAGTGCTGGATATTATCGATAAAACCTCCATCTACGCCTTAACCGGCTCTATTATTTCGCGCGACCGCTATGCCATAGAAAAGGCTACCCACGCCTTGCGCAATGCTGCCGGCAACTTTTACATCAACGACAAGCCCACGGGCGCGGTAGTTGGTCAGCAACCATTCGGCGGCGCGCGAGGATCAGGGACCAACGATAAGGCGGGCTCAATGATCAACCTGCTGCGTTGGGTTTCGCCGCGTACTATTAAGGAAACTTTCGATCCGCCGAAGGATTATAGATACCCGTTTTTGGGATAGATAAGGAAGGCGAATTGCGGTCCGGATAGCTATCGGGAGCCGATCCGGTAGTTATCGGTTGCGGATTGTGATAGCATTCATTAACTTAAACTGAACGGAATTGAATTGAAGACTTCATGCCTCAAACAAACCGGTTTAAAATCAAAACCCCTATCAGCCCCGTCACCGAAATAATCGTCTCCATTAACGACCATGATCGGATCGTGTCTTTTATAGAAAGGTTAAAATACTCCTTAAACAGCCAGAACCCGCCGTCATTCAGGTGTGAAAATGCCAGGCTTCCGGCGCCGATTGCCAGCACCATCAAATTAGGGTTAATGCTGGGATCATGCAGCACCATTGACGAAACAATCCCGGCGGCAGTTAAACCCGCAACCGTAGCCGATCCAAGGCTTACACGTATGATGGCTGCAATAAGCCAGCCCATCACCAAAGGCTGTAAATTAAAACTCTGCAAAAAACCGGCGATCTGGTGGTTGGCGCCGCTGTCGGTTAATACCGCCTTAAATGCGCCCGACCCGGCCACGATCAACAAGATCAGCGACACATCTTTTACCGCGTGGCCGTAGATGTCGGCAAGCGCGCCCATTTTTTTACCTTGTTTCAGGCCAAGCGTATAAGTTGCAACGATCAGCGAGATCAGCATGGCCATAGGCGCATTACTTACAAAAGCGACAAGTCTATGCATTAATCCGGCGCCATGCGTGGTGTTCAGGTACAGCGTACCGGCCATCAACAGAATAACCGGTAAAAGCGCGGTTAGAAAGCTGATTGCAGCGCCGGGTAATTTATCGTCGGGCATTTCTTCTGCGCGAAAGGTATCCAGCGGTTGGGCGTCTATGTTCTTCAGGCTGCGGGCAAATAGCGGCCCGGCAATGATGATGGCAGGTATAGCGAGGATAAGGCCATAGATCAATGTCTTGCCGATATTGGCATGAAAAATAACCACCAGGGCCGAGGGCGATGGGTGGGGCGGCAAAAAGCCATGTGTTACCGATAAGGCAGCCAGCATAGGCAGGCCGATGTAAACCGCCTTCAGTTTATATTTAAATACAACGGTAAAAATAAGGGGCACCATCAGTACAAATCCCGTTTCGAAAAACAGGGGGATGCCGATGATAAAACCCACAATTACCAGTGCCCACTGAATGTATTTGATGCCGAAGGCATTTACCAATACCTCAGCAATTTTTTGTGCAGCACCGCTTACGGCCACCAGTTTGCCGATCATTGCGCCAACGCAAATGATAATGGATATTGCTCCAAATGTATCACCGAGGCCATTTTGCACAGATTTTGTCACCTTATCCATCGGGATCCCGAGCATCAGCCCCGCCATAATAGAAACGATCAGGAAGGCGATGAAGGGGTTAACCTTTGCCCAGCTTACGAGCAGCACCAGCACGATGATGCAAAAAAGGATGGTTAATAAAATCATTATCTATTTTAATTGGAGTCGCCTGTAAACAACGGTTCCTGGCGGGTATCCCAAAAAAACAAAATAATTATCTCATTTTCGTGGATTTCGTAATAAAAAGAGGTTTGTTTAGCGATAAGTCCAACTCTTATGTTTTCGTCAAAGTGGGAAGCTTTGAACATATAGGGCTGTATTGACACCAGCCCAAGTGTTTTCTGAACTTTTTCCAGGAATTTTTTGGCTTCCCTTTGGCTCCATTTGTTTTCAATCAATTCAGCAATGTTTACCAGCATCTATGCGGCATCGTCTGAAAAAATAATTTTCAGGGCCATCGTTTGGCAAGCATTTGTTTTACTTCATCATATGATTTAGTTTGACCGTTTTTTACTTGATCCCGCCCTTTTTTATTCCGCTTATAATATGTTCCTGGACTTCTGCCGATAATTCTGGTTCTTCCCCGACAATAATGGACGCGTAGCTTTTGCCACCTCGTAATAAAGTGTTTTATATTTTTCGTCTAAATCAATTACCATTCGCATACTGGTGTCATCTAATTACACAAATTTAGCTTTTTAAAGCGACGCAATATTTCTAATTGTCAATTTTTAATATTTTAACTCTTTTAAACTGACTGTCAACTTCCACTACTATTTGATCGTCGACAGTTTGCAGGCAAATTCTGCCATATAAAGTGTTTGTTGCGGCGTTATCGGCTGTACATTGCCAATAACCAGGGTGCTGTTAGCAATTTCAATGATAAAATCGTCCATCTGGATCCCCGCTATTGCCTCTCTAAAGCTGCTTGAAATAGCAGATTTCGCCTTTTCCCTGTCATTGGCAGCGACAAAAAATCGGTGGCTGAATGAGGAGTCATTTTCAAAATGAAGCTCTACCGGGTGCACCACATTCAAAATTTTATCAATCAGCGTTTCCCGCCTGATCATCACCCTTCCGAAATCGCTCCGTAAAGTGGCAGATGCCCAAACCTGGTATTTGTAATAACTGATGGCAGGTCCGCGGCCGCCCTGGATAACTGTACGGAGTTTCACGAAGGTGAGGTGGCAGCCGTCTTCCGGGTGATTAATTAAAAGCGTTCCGCCGATCGTTGCCTCCGGGTGATTGGCGAACATGTCAAACTCTTTTAATTTGATCGCATCGTTGTTTATTAACGCAACTTTGAAGTTTTCTTTTAGCGCTTTATAAGTTGCCTCCAGGGCGTCTACATCGCCAGCATCGATTTTTAATAGATCAAAAGGCAACTTTTCCATAGATTATGTTCGGCTAAAGGTATATTTATGTTTGCAATGGCAATCTGTAAAACGAAAATATTTGTTTTGGCCGGGGTGTAGAACCGAGCGATGTGTAATTTGAGAACTGGCGGAGTAAGACGCCGACTTAACATTATCAAAAAACCACGCAATTATTATTTTTATAGTACACCCCTAAATTTTCCTTCTTAACTATTCCGCTGTCCGGTTTTATTGAAATATATACACTTCGCCTTATTTCCGGACAACTGGTTTCAAATGCAAATTTCAGGTCGTAAATACCGTCTTTTATCATGTATGAACCGCCCTCCCTGTGGTCTTCATCAATCTCCAGGTGACCGTCGCATTCCGCGAGCAAGGCTGCCTTTCGTAAATTGTTTATCGGCAGCAAAAAAATTTTAAAGGCATCAGTATCGGTCACGTATCCAACTCTTCCATCCTTAATAAAT
>Ga0302306_10000894_pt1 | contig 17107 bp, 10 predicted proteins | sample III_Palsa_E3_1_FD_198761 | JGI IMG/M metagenome (GOLD analysis project Ga0302306, IMG submission 198761) | Peat permafrost microbial communities from Stordalen Mire near Abisko, Sweden - III_Palsa_E3_1 | ecosystem: Environmental > Terrestrial > Soil > Palsa > Peat permafrost | place: Sweden...
TTTGGTAGCTGATGTTTGGCACAGTTAAAGATGGAGCTGTAGCGTTTACCGCGATATTTACAATGGCGCTGCTGCTGCCACTCATGTTGTAAGCTGTAACCGTATACGCCGTTGCGGGCGATGCCATAGTAGGTGTTCCGCTAATGGTGCCGGTTGTGGGATCGAAAGTTAGGCCCGCAGGCAGGGGTTTATCAATACTGTAGCCTGTAAGCGATATTTTGCGGATAACAAAGTTTCCTTCATCAGATATATACAGGTTCCCGAGGTTATCAACCACAACACCATAGGGGTCGTTAAAAACAGCTGATGACCTGTCGCCATTACTGAACCCGTACGTACCCATCATGCCAGTAAAAGTAGTTACTACTCCTGTAGGGTCAATTTTGCGTATAACAGAGTTGAAGGTATCGGAAATATATAAATTACCGGCCTGGTCGAAAGTTAAGGCGGTTGGATAATTAAAGCTTGCTGCGGCACCCTGCCCGTTTGCTGTTCCGCGCGATCCACTACCTGCAAATGTCGATACAATATCTGCAGGGCTGATCTTCCGTATCAAATTATTGCTTTCATCGGCTACATAAATATTGCCCGAAGCATCAATGGCCAGGCCCCCCGGGTTATAGAATTGAGCCGAAGCGCCGGGCCCGTTTGTTGAGCCGAGTAAAGGGCTGCCCGCCAATGTGCTCACCGTTCCGCCGGGAGTTACTTTGCGTATCTCATCACTGGAATAATCCGATACATAAAAATTGCCGGCATTGTCAAAAACCAGGTCATTAGGGAAATTAAAGGTAGCGTTTATGGTGCCGTTCGAATCGCCGGGCAGGCCATTGCCGGCAAAAGTAGTTACCACACCCTTTGGCGTAATTTTGCGGATAAGCTGATTACCCGAATCGGCAACATACACATTGCCGGCGGCATCAACCACCAAGCCGCTTGGGTTAGTAAAACTGGCGGCTGCACCAACCCCATTAACCGAGCCCGCAACACCCGAACCAGCGAGTGTGCTCACCAGGCCAGCCGGAGTTATTTTCCTGATGGTGCTACTGCCGTTATCGGCAACATAAATATTATTTGCATTATCAACAGCCAGGCCTTTGACAATGGAAAAGCTTGCCGCGCTGCCCTGGCCATCGGCTGTGCCTTTAGCACCACTGCCGGCAAATGTGCTTACCTGCCCATAGGCGTTGGCAGGCACCGCGCCACCGCTGTTTGCTGGGCTTAATGGCGTAATTATGCTGTTAACCGTGTAAACCTGCGGCGTTTGATAGCTGATGTTTGGCGCCTGTGCAAAAGCCTTAAAGCCCGTAGCCAGCACCAAAAAAAACAGCAATAAGCCCCGACTACAAACTTTGGTTAACATGTTATGATAGCAGTTGGATTCATTTTGCACATTAGATTCGGGGGGTTACCAAAAATAATTTTTTTTAACGACAATTGTGCGGATAAAATCAACAGGCAGAATGGCAGCCTGTTGCTGCTGAAACGAATTGCTTATCAGTTATTTGCAGGGATATTTATTTGTTATTAATAGCGTTTAAAATCTTAAAGTAATTACATTTAAGCATCGGTTTTCCAAAAAATCCGCATCAATTCTTTGTTCGGTATAAACAAATGAAAACATGGCCGTCATTTAACTGTCTTACACTACTATGATCCTTATAATTGTATTATTGCTTATTGCGCTTGCCGCATATTTCTTGTTCCGGAAAAAACCGGCTAATGTTTTAATTAATGATGAAAAATCAACATCCACCTATAAATCGATTCTGGAAACACAGGTAGCCTATTATCAAAAGCTGGATGAAAACGGCAAAGCCAGGTTTGACAAACTCATCATCGAATTTTTGGGGTACATAAGGATTGAAGGTGTAGGTACTGAAATTAACGACCTTGACCGTGTGCTGATCGCTTCGAGCGCGGTGATCCCTATTTTTGGTTTCCCGGATTGGAAATATAAAAACCTGACCAATATCATCCTCTACCCGGATACATTCGACCAGGAATTTCAGTTTGAGGGTGAAAACCGGAACATTTTAGGCATGGTTGGTTCGGGTTATATGAACGGGCAAATGCTGTTGTCGAGAGCCGCGCTTATCAAAGGATTTTCAAAATCATCAGGCAAAGGAAACGCGGCTATTCATGAATTTGTTCATTTGCTTGATAAATCCGACGGCGAAACAGACGGTGTGCCCGAAAACCTGCTGGCGCATGAATACGCGGTTCCCTGGCTTAAAATGATGCACCAGGAAATGCACCGCATCGAAGCCAATAAATCAGACATCGACCCGTATGCCTTAACTAATGAGGCGGAGTTCCTGGCGGTTGCGGCAGAATATTTTTTTGAAAAGCCGGATCAGCTTAAACAAAAGCACCCTGAAATTTACGGGGTACTCAGCCGGGTTTTTGAGCAGGATCCCGCTTCGGGAATTTTTTTGTAGCGGCTATATATCGTCCAATTTTTAAATTCATACACGGTATGGATAATGAATTATTCATTATTCCCGAGTAATGTCTTTACCATCAGGCTATTGCGACAGCATATTATAGATATTAAAAAGGCCCTGATATTAAAATATTTGTTTTTATAATCTATATCAGGCCAATATTAACTAATAGGTAATGTGCTGATTTACAAACCCTTGTAAATCATATTTTCAAAATACTTTCTATATTAAACTTCAGATGTATTGCTAATATAAATTTCCCTCCTTTCCTTTGATATGGATTTGTGACCAATTCAAATTCAGTAAACCATTTTGCCTATAAACCAATGAAAATCACTCGCTTACAAAAGTACGGCTAAGGCTGCTTTTTTCGTGCTTAAAATCTGGAATAAAACCGTATTGTTTTACCGGAAGGGTAAAAACTATACAACAAGCCGCTTTTGTTAGCCACATCAGTGCAGGGTTTCTTGTTCCATTTAATTAATAAGCATATTTAACAGGCAGCTAATTCTGCTTATTGATAAGATATTAAGATATATTACCCTATAAACCAATTAAAATCATAATGTATGAACAAGGAATCACTAAAACCACCCCGGTTCTGCTGGAAAAACATTTTCTTTTATTTTTCCCTTATTGTTAGCCTTTTACTGTGCGTAAACACTGCATGGGCGCAGGACCCTCCGCAATACGGCACACCTTTTACCGGTGTGCCCGATATAAGGGATGTGAACATATACCAGGTGCATAACAGGCCCTATAGCGCTGCCGGAAATTTCGCCGGGATAGATGCCCGCTTAGATAGCATTAAGGCGCTGGGTACCAATGTGGTTTATATAATGCCGATATACCCGCATGGTACAGATTCCAGGAGCTCCGACTCGCCATATTCCATCAAAGGGTTCGACTCGGTTGCTACTGAATATGGTACATTAACTGATTTTAGAAATTTGGTTGCCGATTGCCACACCAGGGGTATGGCGGTAATACTTGATTTTGCTGTGAACGGAACGTCCTGGGATCATCCCTGGATAACCCAGAACCCCACCTGGTACGTTACCAGTAATGGCGCCATTCAGCAATTGCAAAATTTTAGTGATGTGGCCGCGCTTGATTTTACCAACACAGCCATGCGTGCGGCGCTGGTTAGTGCCATGCGCTATTGGATATTCGCGGCAAATATTGATGGTTTCAGGTGCGACGATGCCAATAACCCGCCGATTGATTTCTGGACCAATACGATCGCCAATTTACGCGGGATCACCACGCATAAACTGATCATGCTGGCCGAAGGCGACCGCCAGGCCAACTACCAGGCCGGTTTTGATTATGATTTTGGCGATGATTTTTATTATGATGCCATACAACCCATATCTACCGGTGGTGCCGTTAGTTTGATACAAAGCACAACCAATACCGAATATACCGACGCGACCGGGAGCCAGCAAATGGCGCGGTACACCTCCAACCATGATATTGAAACCACTACCACAGCCATTCAAACTTTTGGCGGCCATGCCGGTGTAATTGCAAATTACCTGGTTTGTGCCTACATGCGCGGCGTACCGTTTTTAACCAGCGGGCAGGAAGTTGACTTTAATCAAACCATCCCCTGGCCCTATACCACTGTAAAAATAGACTGGACCTCGAATCTGGGCGCTTCCGCAGATTTTAAGAAGGTAATTAATTACCGAAATTCCAGCGAAGCCGTCCGCCGGGGAACGATGACCAATTACTCCGATAACAACACCTGCGCGTTCACCAAAATATCAAATACCACAACCGAAAAAGTGGTTTGTATGGTGAACATGAGAAACAGTACGCAGAGTTATGTAATACCGGCGGCAATGGCGGGTACCTACAATAACGCCTATACCGGCGCTTCGGTTACCTTAACCTCGGGAGCAACACAATCGTTAACGGCTTTTCAGTACATCGTACTCACTAATCTGAATGTACCTACCGTAGCGGTTACGGGTGTAAGCATGTCGCCAACTACTGCAAGCATTAGCGCCGGTTTAACGCAGCAGCTTACAGCAACTGTTACGCCATCAAACGCTACAAATCAAAACGTTACCTGGCAATCGAGCAATACAGCCGTGGCAACAGTAAGTGCAACAGGTTTGGTAACAGCGGTAGCTGTAGGCACGGCCACTATAACCGTTACAACGGCTGATGGCAGCAAAACCGCAACATCGGCCATTACGGTAACTGCGGCTTCTACCTTTACGGTGTACTTTTCTCCGCCATCCGGTTGGGGAACCACAATTAAAATATACTGGTGGGATGCCTTACCATCCGGCGTACTTGCCGATGGCACCTGGCCCGGCGTAAACATGAGCGGCCCGGTTAATGGCTATTACAGCTATACATTTACCAATGTAACATCAACCAACCTGATATTTAACGATGGTACCAACCAAACCGCAAACCTAAGCAGGGGCACAACTGGCTGGTATGTAAACGGAACCTGGTACAATACCAACCCGGGTACTACGGTGGCTGTTACGGGCGTAACACTTAGCCCAACAACGGCAACCCTGGCTGTGGCCGCCACCCAGCAATTAACGCCTACCATTGCCCCGTCAAACGCTACTAATACTGCCGTAACCTATGCATCAGGCAATACAGCCATAGCAACTGTAAGTGCTACCGGCTTAGTAACAGCAGTTGCTGCTGGTACAGCCACCATAACTGTAACAACCGCCGATGGCAGCAAAACGGCAACCTGCGCGGTTACTGTAAATCCAGCTACTGTAGCGGTTACCGGAGTAACGCTTAGCCCAACAACAGCATCGGTAGCAGTAGGCGCTACACAGCAGTTAACACCTACCATAGCCCCGTCAAATGCTACTAATACCGCTGTAAGCTATACATCCGGTAATACAGCCATTGCTACTGTAAGTGCTACCGGCTTAATAACAGCAGTTGCAGCAGGTACAGCTACCATAACTGTAACAACCGCCAATGGCAGCAAGACAGCAACCTGTGCCGTAACGGTAACTACCGTAGCGGTTACCGGGGTAACGCTTAGCCCAACAACAGCAAGTTTAGCTATAGGTGCTACACAGCAGCTTACCGCAACTGTTGCTCCAACCAATGCTACCAACCAGGCGGTTACGTGGGCATCAAGCAATACCGCTGTGGCAACCGTAAGTACATCTGGTTTGGTAACAGCAGTAGCCGCCGGCACAGCTACTATAACCGTAACAACTACCAGCGGCAGCAAAACCGCGACAGCAGCCATAACCGTGAATGCAGCCACCGGTTTTACGGTTTATTTCTATCCGCCTTCGGGCTGGGGAACCGGTATAAAAATATACTGGTGGGATGCCTTGCCTTCGGGAGTACTTGCAGATGGTACCTGGCCAGGTGTAACCATGAGCGGCCCGGTTAATGGCTGGTATAGCTATACCTTTACCAACATCACCTCAACCAACCTTATATTTAACGATGGCACCAACCAAACCGCCAATCTTAACAGAGGCTCAACGGGCTGGTATATCAACTCAACATGGTACAATACTAATCCAACCGTTTCAGTTACCGGTGTAACGCTTAGCCCAACAACAGCATCCTTAACGGCGGGTGCCACTCAGCAATTAACCGCTACCGTTGCCCCAACAAATGCTACTAATATGGCCGTAACCTGGTCGTCAGGCAGCACTTCGGTAGCTACGGTAAGTACTACAGGCCTGGTAACCGCGGTAGCGGCAGGCACAGCTACTATAACCGTAACAACTGCGGACGGCAGCAAAACAGCCACCTGCGCGGTAACGGTTACATCATCGGGCACAACCGTTACTTATTATAATATAATAAACAGGTGGCAGGCCAACACGTATTTGTACGATGGTGGTAACGGGCAGGTGAAATATGGTACAAGCCCTTCGGGCAACAGCAATTACCAGTGGGCGCAGGTTAGTGCAGGTAATGGTTACTACTATCTGGAGAACCTTGGAACCGGCAACCTGATGAATGTTGAAGATCAGAACGGAGCTATTGAAGCCGATGCTGGAAATACAACCTGGTATAGCGCCATGTGGACATTTGATACAACAGGCGATGGCTGGGATTACATTGAAAACAGGTGGCAAACTTCAGATTGGATCAATATACAGGCTTTGGCAGGCTATGCGCAATATAGCGGTTCTTCAACAGGTTTTTATAGCGCCGAATGGCAATTTGTAAACCCAACCAATGTATCAATGGCTAATAGAACAGCGCAATCAAATGGCCGGAATTACTTACTGCCTGGTAACATGTCAGGATCGAATAATGTAACCGAGTTGGGCAATGTGATTGGCTTTGGTTCAGCAAATGATCCGATCGTAAATCCGGCGCTTTCGCCCAATGGGGATGGTATTAATGATGTGTTAACCATTAAAAATATAGCCAGTTATCCCCAAAATAAATTAATGATCATCAACTCCAGTGGCATAAAGGTGTTTGAAGCGTCGGGCTATGATAACCTGAATAAGGTATTTGCAGGTCGTTCAAGCAAAGGCAACCTTATGCCGCAAGGCACCTATTTTTACCAGTTACAATACGCAGTTAATGGCACTATAAAAAGTAAAACCGGCTATATCGTGCTTAAATATTAAAAGATAGTTTTAGTTCTCGGTTAATAAATCGCCCGCGAAAGCGGGCAAAAAGTAAAGCCGCCTTCCCTGGTTAGGAATGGCGGTTTTTACTTTTTATAATGTTACCGTCTCCCCCTGGGTTTATTGCTTTTTAAGCCGCTATCAAAAAGTAATATTAGCCCCTACTATAAATAAAAAATACAAACCGTTTCTGGGTGCTTCGTTAGCATAAGTAACCTGGTTAAAGGGCTTTATAAAATAGGGAGTGCCAACCAACTGCAATTTTCTGTAAATGGTATAAGTTATGGGCAGCGAAGCGCTGCTGGCCAATATCTGGTATTTTTTAACTTCCTCCTGTTTTTGCGCGGTTACTGTTTTATCAACAATAGTGGTTTCAATACTGGTGGTTGATGGTGAGGTGGAGGTAGTTGTAGTTGGCGGAAATATTATGCCAAGTATTCCGGTACCCCCACCTGTGGTAGTGGTTGTAGTTGTACCTGGCGTTGTTATCGCTTTTTTAACTGCGGTGGGCACTACCGAGTTTACAAAATAGCTTTGGTTAAATGATTGTGTACCGCTATATACGCTTATGGTTGGGTTTATTTTAAGCGCGTGGTTACGTTTATCAGTAAGTTTAATTATTTGTATCTCTTTGCTTAGGTCGCCCTCATTTATAACATCGTGTGCGCCGCCTTTATCCAAACGGTAACTGCCTGAAACGGTTAGTTTAATAATATTGCCCGGGTTGGCATATAATTGCCCGTCGAAGCTTTCATTAAAGCTGGATAGAATGATGGGGCTGTTGCTGGTTATAAAATACTTGGTTGCCGATACCGCGCCGCCGTAATACTTTGCTTTATCAAACCAAAATACATAACCCGGCGTAATACTTAAACCTTCGGATTGTGAGCCCCTGTTTGAAACGTTAAAATACCCCGATGAGCTTAAAAAAAGCCCGGTTTTTGATACCAGTGTAACCGTAGGCAACAAAATAGGAACGCTTGCTATATCCTTAACACCTGCATAAGTTAAGTTGGATATATATTGCAAACTGGCGTTCACCACCAGCGCTTTTCTTTTGGGCGTTTGAGCAATGCTGTCGGGTTTGGCTGTGGTAGTTGGTTGCTGCGCGTAGGTGTAAAGGCTTATGCAAAGTAATAAGGCAATAAGTTGAGGCTTTTTCATGGCAAAGGTTGGTATAAACGAGCTCTAACTCAAAAAGGCCGGTAGGGCCTTCTGAGTTAGAGCTAAATGCTTAATATTTATTATTGTTTAGAATTGGTGCTGCTTGTGCTGCCAGAAGCTTTAGTAGAGGCCGAACCTGATGTGGTTGAAGCCCTCCTGTGGCTGCTGGAATTACCTGATCCTGTTAAATCAGCAGTTAACTTACCTGAACCATTGCTGCTTGATGAACCCTTGCTGCCATTAGCGATTGAGCTGGAAGATGAACCGGTTAAGCCAGTGGTTAATGAACCTGAACCCTTGCTGCTTGATGAACCCTTGCGGCCATTAGCGATTGAATTAGAAGATGAACCGGTTAAGCCAGTGGTTAATGAACCTGAACCCTTGCTGCTTGATGAGCCCTTGCGGCCATTAGCGCTTGAGCTGGAAGATGAACCGGTTAAGCCTGTAGTTAATGAACCAGAGCTTTTGGTGGTTGAAGAACCCTTGCGGCCGGTACTGCTCGAATTAGATGACGAACCGGTTAAGCCTGTGGTTAACGAACCTGAACCCTTGCTGCTTGATGAGCCCTTGCGGCCATTAGTACTTGAATTAGAAGATGAACCGGTTAAGCCAGTTGTTAATGAACCTGAACCATTGCTGGTTGATGAACCGTTACGGCCGCTTCTGCTTGAGCTACTTGAACCTGTTAAGTTAGTTGCGGCGTTTAATGAACCGCTGTTAGTTGATGATGCGGTATTACGACCTGTTCTGCTTGCATTTGATGCAGCGGTTGCGCTAACATTTGTTGATAGTGCGGCGTTGCTTGCCGAATTACGTGCAGCAGTGCTGCCTTGTTGTGAAGCGCTTGAAGAACTTAAACCTGCATTTACGCCTACGTTAAGAGATGCATTACGGGCACTGTTACGTGCAGCGTTTTGTGCTGCGGCCTGCGTTGCTGAATTTGTTGCCGTTGTAGTAGCTACATTATTTGCAGCTTGCCCAAAACTCGATTTGCCAGCGAATATGGCTGCGGCAATCATAATTGATTTAATTAGATTTTTCATGGTGTTTTTATTTGTTTAAAACTTTAGAGACTCGTTCTCCGGGTAGTTATTTAACTATTAATATCAACCCAAAAACCAAACCAAACTAAAATGCCAAATATGAAATATATAAAATCGCACACCTATTGCCCAATTTATTTGCCAAAATGATAAAGTTTGTGAACATTATTTTATACGAATAGCTCAATAATGACTTAATAAATAAACAAAAACGCATGCCAATTGGAATTTTAGCGGGTAAATTAGCGGTTTAATTAAACACCCGGTCCCTGAGTTATTCATGCCGGTTTTAAAATACAACCACAGGTTATAATTTAATTGCGATATGCTGCTGAAGGTTGCCCGCGCATCCATAACTTGCAAAATATGGTGATGGAGAAGCCTTTTAATGGCATTGTTTAGCAGCCATTAGCCAGGCAATTATAATCCATTGGCTCAATGCCTCCTCATAATCACTTAGCTATAAAACATTTAACTGCTGTATTGGTTTAAAAGGTACTTGAGCTATTATAGCTAATATTAATTATTTTTGAATTTGAAATTTTATACCTTAACAGTGCAATTTAACCCAACCTATAAAAAGCTTTCCTTATCGAAATTGCTATTATTCCTGTTTATTACTATACCTGCATTTGCTTACAGCCAGGTGGGCCCTCCGGCTGATTCCCTTAAAGCAGATTCCCTGCATATCAAAAAGTTAAAAAGCCATACCGTATCACGTTCGGTATCTTATGATGTATATAAGCAGTATGATTTTGGCGATTTGGCCCGGCATGTGCTGCACCCCCGGAAAAAGGCCGATACCTTAAAAAAAGGATCGGGGATAACCGTAGTGCCAAACGTTGCAGCTAACCCTACCATTGGCGAGCAATTGGGTATAAAAGCCGTAGCCGGCAAAAAATTAGGTAACGATCCAAATACCCTCCTTTCGGTGGGCGCAACTTCGGCTTCTGTTACCAGCAAGGGCATCGTCTACTTTTACATCAACCATAATATATTTACGCCCGGCAATAAGTGGAACATACAGGGTAACCTGGTGGTATCAAAAACGGTAACACCCGATTACGGCCTGGGAATAGGCCGCGACCTGCCCGCAACCGGCACGGATGCCATACTCGAAGACCCCGACCATAAAGCGTATGCCATCCACTCCTACTATTTCAACTTCAGGGAGAAGGTATACAAGGAAGTTGCCAAGCACCTGTTCCTGGGGGCGGGTATAGAATTTGATGTGCGGCGCGATATTCAAAATAAAGATACGGTTAACAACGCAACCCCATCAAGCGTTTATAATAATCAGCATGGTTTCCCACAGGATCATTACGCCGCCGATGGATTTTTGTTTAATGTGGAGTACACCACGCGCGATAACCCCAACCGCGCCTACAAAGGCATATATTTTGACGCCGGCATACGCATTAACCAAACCTGGATAGGCAGTACAAAAAATGCCGTGCAATTTACTACCGACATCCGCAAATACATCAGCCTGTCAGAAGCCGACCCCGAAACCGTGCTCGCGCTATGGAACTGGGGTTCATACCTGCAAAGCGGGGCCATACCTTACCTTGAGCTGCCCGGTACCGCCCGTGATGGCACTTTCAGAAGCGGCAGGGGTTACACCACTCAATACTTTAAGGGCACGGAGTTTAACGATTCCGAGGCCGAGTTCCGTTTCCCAATACTGGCCAACAAATTCATTAGCGGGGTAGTGTTCGGCAACATGCAAACCGCTAACGATGAGCAGGGAACCAAGCTGTTCCAGGTATTTCAGCCCGGTTATGGCACCGGTTTGCGCGTGCTGTTCAATAAGGTTACCCGCACCAACCTCGCCCTGGATTATGCCTTTGGCAAGTTTGGCAATAAAGGGTTTTTCCTGAATTTGAACGAGGCATTTTAAGGGTTTAACAGGCTTGTAAATTCAGCAGCGGCACGTTTGGGCCGCAAATGGCCTCTTTCGCAGGCCCTTTTGTGCCCGTAAATGTTGTTATTGTTCTGTTTTTTGTGGTATCCACCAAAACAGGGCAAAACCAATAACCCGAACAGTACCCGAACAGAACCCGAACGGTACCCGAACGGTACCGAAACACAACCCGAACACCACCGAAACACCCCCGAACACGAATGTGAACACCCGAACAAGCCCGAACACTTAAACCGCTGATATACAACAAAGTAATAAAAACAAGCGTTTCCGCAAGCGAACGGTTGCTAATTGTGTAACGAATTGTTTATCAATAATTTACAAAACCAGTGTTTCCTGCCAAAAAACACTTTTCGATACACTAAGCCCTAAGTCGAATTCACGAATTAAAAGGATTGCCTATTGAGGCAGATTGGTGCAATTCGATTAATTCGGGAAAATTAGTGTCTACTCAAATCGCCGCGTAAAATAACACCTTTTGAATTGCCGATATTCCTGATGGTAGATTGCATAGTTTAAATAATTTTGATGAAGCAGCCTCTTACGCTTAGCATGATCGCCGCAATCCTGTGGCAAGCGATTTTTGGATATTAATAATCCCTGCTTATATTAGCTAATACTACATCAATAACACATGGATGATCTCAGCCAACTACCCACGCTTCCAATAATCAAGTCGGCACAGGCTTTAGCGCTGTTTCATCATTTTATGGCCGAATTGCAAAGCATCGGCCCTGTTAGCATCCATCCGCACAAAACAATGATAAGTATTGCCAACGCGCATAAGCGGGTAGCTTATATTACACAGGCAGGTGAAAAATTTATTGATGTGGTGTTCCCTTTTAAACAGCGATATGATGATAACCTGTGTTTTAAGCGCATCCAGGAGGTGCCCGGAAGGCATGTTATCTATCACCATTTCAGGATGCTGCATCAGGAGGATGTAAATGATGAGGTACGTAAGTTTATGCGGATAGCTTATGAGGGGTAGCCTTATTATACACTTATATCTTCGATGCGTATAACTTCGGTTCGCCATAAATTGCCTTAACTAAAGGGCCTTGATGGCCATATAATATGAGCTAACTAATTATCTGCCCTGCTTTGGCTTCTTCAATGCCTGATTGAAATTGTTTTTCCAGGGCATTGGCTACCGTTTGCGAATCTTCATAAACATCCAGGCTTACGGCCTTGCCCCACTTCACCTTAATGATGTGTACACCCCGGTTTTGGTAAGGTTCTCCGTTTTTCAATGTCGCGGTGGCATCCCATTGCACAACCGCCCTTGTATTATTGGGCCAGCCATCAACAATTATGTTGGTGATAGTCAGCTGTAAGTTAGGCATTAACCGGCCTAATCTTTCCAGCCATGCTGTTACCGCTGCCCGGTCGTTCCTTGATCCGCCAAGCGCGTGGTCGCCGGCAAATCTGTGGTGTACATCCAGGGCCATGCCCTCTATAAGTTCCGCGTAACGATGTTCATTAACCAGCTCAAATGATTTTTTGGCTATCCGCTTAATGATGAAGTGATACATAATTTCTGTGTTTTGAATACACAAAGGTACCCGGCCATAGCGCCAATACCTGTAACCTATGTTACAAAATCACAGCCGGGCAACTTTTTTCCTGATCCTGCTTAGCGAGGGCCGCTCAATGCCGAGATACGAGGAAAGGTGAGTTAATGAAACGCGGTTAAAAAGTTCAGGATCATCTTTAATAAAAGCCAGGTAACGCTGCCCGGCATCATCAAACTGAAAGCTCTCCATCCGCTTCTGCTGCATTTTAAGCACTTCTTCGGCTATCAGGCGGCCATTTCTTTCAAAACCCACAAAGCGGTCATACCCTTGTTGAATATGCGCGTAGGGCACTGTAATAACTGTTGTAGGCTCCACACATTGAAAGTTATACCTGCTGGGCGTATGGGTGATCAAAGCAGTGTAGTCAGTCGCGTATCCGCGTTCCTTTACAAAGGTTATTGTAATTTCCTCGCCTGTATCATTCACGTAATAGCCCCGCATCAGTCCGCTGGTTACAAATCCTAAATAATGATTTCTTTTTCCGGCTGCTATAAAAAACTCCCTGGGTTTAAAGGTTTGTACGGTAAAGCCGCTTTGAAAATAATCCCATTCCTCATCCGTAACCTTTGGGTTAAGCTGCATAATTGCCTGCCTGTAAATTTCAAAATCGTTTTCCATAATAGGCTAATAGTCTGGGTCTAAAATCGTACACTAATATACGATTTTATGCCCTCGCGGGCTTTTAGTGAATAGACTGCGCGCTGCCGCTTGAGCGAAGGGAGAAACGCTTAACTCCCATTGGGATTTAAACCCAGGAATCTTACCTTAGTATGAATTTACCAGGGAATGCCCAGGGCGATATTAGCAAACAGGATATGGCCTAAGGCATGATACGGCACATATATAAACAACTTAAAATAACACACCATGGCAATGAGCGATATGAATCCAAAGGTTGATTTTTATTTTAATAAAGCCCAAAAGTGGCAGGAAGAACTGGAAAAATTAAGAGCGATCATTCTCGGTTGCGGGCTTACCGAAGAGTTGAAATGGGGTTGCCCCTGCTACACGTTTCAGAAAAGCAACGTTGTTTTAATACATGTGTTTAAGGAATACTGCGGGCTGTTATTCATCAAAGGCGCTTTGTTGAATGATCCGTATAATATACTCATCCAACAAACGGAGAATGTGCAGGCGGCGCGCCAGGCCAGGTTCACCAGCGTGCATGAAATAGCGGAGCTGGAACCTACCCTGAAAGCCTATATTCAGGAAGCTATTGAAGCGGAAAAAGCCGGGTTAAAAGTAGAATTAAAAAAAACCGCCGACTTCACAGTCGCTGCCGAATTTCAAAGTAAATTAGATGCCATCCCTGCACTGAAAACTGCCTTTGAGGCATTAACACCCGGAAGGCAAAAAGGATACCTCCTTTATTTTTCTGCGCCTAAACAATCCAAAACCCGGGAGGCCAGGGTTGAAAAATATATGCCGCAAATTATTAACGGAAAGGGGTTGGATGATGAGTAATCCGATGGGGAGGTAGATTATCGCATTGCAGCCTTAGCACCAATTGTTTAAAAAAATTAAAAGCCTTATCTTTCCCTATCAATTAAATAAAACCATTTAATGTTATGGCAAACCTATCCAACATAGGCCGCATTTTCTATGGTATAGCTATAGCCGCAATCGGCCTGCAGTCAATTTATTACCATGACTTTCCTTATATACTATCGCTGCCGGATCATTTCTGGCTTACCGGCCACATAATACTCGCTTATATATGGGGCATCATGTTTGTTTTGGCCGGAGTATCTATGCTTTTCAAAATCAGAACCAGGCAAATTTCGCTGCTGTTTGGCAGCGTGCTGCTATTAATATTCTTTTTTTATTATATCCCCTACGAAATATTAACCAACCCGAATTACCTGCACCTGGAGGAATGGGAAAACGCGGAAAAAGAACTGGCATTCGCCGGCGGTGCCCTGGTTATTGCCGCTTGCTTTGCAGGTAAAAATGAAAATCGCCTCAGCCGGTTCCTGGAAAAACTGATACCCTTAGGAGCCATTTTTTTCGCCATAACCCTCATCAGTTTCGGTATTCTTCATTTTCTGGAGGCAAAAGACGCGTCGACCCTGGTACCATCATGGATACCCGGCCACCTATTCTGGATCTATTTTGCAGGCGTAGCCTTAATTGGTTCAGGCATTGCCATTATTTTGAAGATCAAGGTCGGGTTAATCGCCGCTCTTTTGGGCTTAATGATCTTTCTCTGGTTTGTTTTGCTCCATATCCCCAGGGTGATCGCCGCGCCGCCTGATTATATATCCTCTGAAGTTACCAGCGCGTTTTTAGCTTTGGCGTACAGCGGGATTGGTTTTGTAATTGGGGGAGAGGGAAGGAAAAAAGCCTCAAATCATTCAACCTGAGGCTTTTCACTTATCTCATATCTATGTCGTTTATGATTTTATCATTTAAAAACCACACTTCCTTTTTCCGCTAAAGTTGCAAGCTTTTCTTCCTTGCCTAAAATTGCTTTAATGGTTTTATAAACTTTTTTACCACTATAAGCTCCGCTTACCTTCCATGTTAATGTTTTAGTTCTGTTGTTCCAATAATAGCTTGTTGTTCTGGTATTGCCTTTGGTGTAATTGTAGGATGTTCCGTCATCCTCAACCATTTTAAAGCTGCCGTTTTTTCCGGGATAAATATGGATCTCAAGCGGAGTAGCGGACGCTTGTTCCGAATATTGAATAACAGGGCCAACCGGGAGTATGGTACCCGCGCGTACATATACCGGTATCTCGTCAAGTGCCTTATCAACCGCGATAGTTTTAGGGCCGATGATCACATCGCCGGTATAATAGTTGTACCAGGTACCGGCAGGGAAATAGATGTTTCGCTTACCGCCCGCGTTCAATACCGGGGCAGCTAATAGCCCTTTGCCTATCAGCCATTCATCCGTCATGTTGGCAACTGTAGTATCTGCCGGAAACTCCATCACCAGCGGCCGCATAATAGGAGCGCCGGTAGTATAAGCTTCGTGCCCCAAACTGTAAATATAGGGCAGTAACTGGTATCTTAGGTTAAGCGCCTTGCGCATGGCAGCTTCGCCGTCGTCGCCCCAAAGAAAAGGGAAACGCGCGGTAGTGCCAATGTTGGAGTGAGAGCGCATGATCGGGAAAAACACGCCTGCCTGGAACCAGCGGACCAACATTTCCTTAGTTGGCGTACCCTGGAAACCACCTATATCGCAAGCGCCGTAATACATTCCTGCCAGGCTGAAATTAAGCAGATCCTTAGGTACATCAGCCAACGATGGCCAGGTTGAGGGGATGTCGCCGCTCCAGGTGCAATAGCCAAAACGCTGGTTACCCGGGCTAAAGGCCCTGTTCAGGGTAAAGTGGCGATAGTTTGGCCGTGCGCTCGCCAGCAGATCGTACTGAGCGGTATTCCACCAGTAATAACAGGTGTAATAGGATTCGCCTTCGTCGTCCCACCAGGCATCAACACCCGCTTTTAGCAGCGGCCTGGTTTTTTCTTCAAACCATTTTCGCAAGGCGGCATTGCTGAAGTTCAGATCGCGGCTATCGGTTTTCGGGCTGCTCAGCCAGCCATTTTTTCTCATTGTATCCAGCGCGGCGGCGTTGCCCAGCCTCGGCTTACGGATACCGATAAATTTAAGCCCCTGGCTTTTCATTTCTGCTATCTGTTCGGCCGGGTGAGGGAATAGTTTAGGGTTGAACGAAAAATCGGAATAGCCCACCTTGCCTTCCTTGTGTACGGAATAATCGGGTGTAACGGTGTACCATTCGAAGTCGAAAATAAAGGCATCTACCGGCAATTTATGCGTGCGGAATTTGGTTAAAACATTGGCTATATAAGCGCTGTCTTGCCAGCCCCATTGGCTTTGCAGGTAACCGAATGCCCACCTTGGCGGCAGTTTCGGCCTGCCGGTAAGCTTCACATATCCCCTTGCCCCATCATACATGGTTTTAGCAGGCCACAGGTATAAATTTGCGGCTTTCCCAATAAATTTCCAGGTTAAGGCCGCTTTATCTTTGGCCCGGTTCCAGGTTGCCGGCTTATCGTCATTTACCGAAACGGCAAACGCGCTGTAACCCGCGCTATTCCAAAAATAGGGAATGCCGGCAACGCCATTAAAGACACCAGAACTCGACTCATTTTTTTCGAGCTCTTTCGACGACTTATTTCCGGAGCCATACAGCAGCCCTGCAGCGGTGTAGTTAATTTGTATAGATGACTCTTTGGAAGAATCCGTCCCATCCGTGATCAGTGGCCGCCCAGCCGCGTTGTATAATAACCATGTGTTGGTTTCAGTATTGATCATCAATTTTCCATACGATGTTTTAATCCCATACAAATGAGGCGCAGAGATCACCGTATAAGGCGTGAT
>Ga0302306_10000902_pt1 | contig 17029 bp, 14 predicted proteins | sample III_Palsa_E3_1_FD_198761 | JGI IMG/M metagenome (GOLD analysis project Ga0302306, IMG submission 198761) | Peat permafrost microbial communities from Stordalen Mire near Abisko, Sweden - III_Palsa_E3_1 | ecosystem: Environmental > Terrestrial > Soil > Palsa > Peat permafrost | place: Sweden...
CCTTGTTTCACCAGGGTACTCCCGTAAACAAAGGCCATGGAAGGTTGGGTTATCAATCGGGGGAGATCACTATTAATAAGACGGCGGTGAACGCCAGGTAAGGTAAAACAGAATTGCGTTTTCCAAAACTATCCCCTATAACCCCGTTCGTATATACTATAACAGCTTTGGTGTAATAATTTCTTTTTTCATCCTAAACTCGCATACTTTACCGAAAATAGCTTTATCTCCTTTAAACCTCAATATGTTTCTTCTATCTTCCAAGTATAATAACGCCGATGCCGCAGTAATTAAACTTTTAAAAAAATTATCGATAAATATCAATGCTGATATAATCATCGCTGAATTGGAAAAACACCCCGGTTATCCCAGCTTACTGGCCGTTAGTGACGTTTTGACCAATTTCCATTTTATTAGCGATAAGCAATCTGCCGCAAAGCTTTGGTATCAATGACTATGCGTACCGTGTTGAACAAAGACAAACTGGCAAATGCCCCCAGCCCATTCATTGCCCACATCCGACATCAACCGTGGCGATTTTTTGCTATACAAAAGCCGGAAGGCAAAGATGTGACCGCTTCCAATCAAAGATGGGATATTCACAAAATAGGGCATGAAGAGTGTTCGAAAAAGTTCGATGGCATTGTTTCGGCTTCCGACGGAATTTCAGGTAAAATTCCCCCTTTAAGAAAATTTAGGCCATCAGCGTTTAAAATACATGTAGCATTTACGGTTTTAGTGCTCACCTTATTTATAAATCAATTCTTTTTAACTTAAACATTTATCGAATGCAACACCTGTTAAAAAGGCTATTTGAACCACAAATAAATGGCCCCGAAATTGCTCTCTTACTTGCACAAACACTCGATGTCCAAATATCTGAAAGTACTATTAAAAAGGAATTAGAAGAGCATCCAGACTATCCAAGCCTGCTGAGTATCAGCGATGTGCTTACCGCCTATGGTATTGGAAACCTTACTGCAAAAATAAACTCCGATCAACTTGTAAACGCCCCCGTACCTTTTATTACTCAAATAAAGGGCAAAAAGCAGGCTATAAATTTCTTCACGGTTGTAAAAAAAATAACGGCGGAAAGTGTCTGTTTTTTTGATCCGGAAAAGCATTTGTGGGATATGTGTTCCATGAACGATTTTTCGACAAGGAGTTCAAGCATTATATTGCTAACCGAAGTGCAGAATAATGCCGGAGAAAAGAAATATATACAGAAAATTAATAGTGAAAACGTGAGCGAAATGCACAAAATCTTATGGCATTTTGGCTACCTGCTATAGTGATGGCTACTGGCATTATGGCCGTTATACAATATGGTATCAATGCTTTGCTGCCATTCGTTTTTTTGTTACTTTTTCTTGCCGGCAGCATTATAGGGGTTTTATTGCTTTGGTATGAACTGGATCAATACAATCCTGTATTGCAACAAATCTGTAGCGCCGGAAAAAAAGTAAACTGTAGTGCCATACTGCAATCAAAAGCTGCAAAGATAGGTGGTATAAGTTGGAGCACTATTGGCTTCAGCTACTTCATGGGCGGTTTATTATTATTACTCCTTTGGGGCATAACAAATCCATTGATGCTGTTCACGCTCGCATGGCTTAATGTATTTGCGATTCCATACGTTTTCTATTCCGTTTATTACCAGTTGCGTATTGCCAAACAGTGGTGCGTATTATGTCTTTTTGTACAAGGTTTACTTGTTCTGCAGCTTATTGTGGCAACAGTAGCACGTTGGCATACATTGTGGCCATTGAATTTAATAACGGCACCATTATTAATTCAGTTGGTTATCATTTTTTCTATCCCTTATATGGTCGTAAACATTTTGTTTCCCGCCTTACTGAAAGCCAAAGAAAGAAACCGCATAAACAATGAATTGCAAAAATTAAAACATAACCTACAAATTTTTGATGCGTTAATAGCTAAACAAAAAATAATTACTACGCCAACAGAGAGTCTCGGTATTACCATTGGCAACCCTAACGCCAAACATCATCTTGCTAAAGTGTGCAGCCCGTATTGTAGCCCCTGTTCAAAAGCCCACCTGTTGATAGATGAGTTACTTGAAAACAATCCAGATATAAGATTGCAAATTATATTCAATGCTTTTGATAATGATCAAGATATAAATACACCACCAATCAAACACTTGCTGGCAATATCTGAAAACGGAAGTGAACAAACTATTAAACAGGCATTAGATGCCTGGTACTTGGCCGACAAAAAAGATTATGGAACTTTTGCGGCTGTGTATCCTATGAATGGTGAATTAAAACAACAAACTGACAAAATAAAAGCCATGCGCGAATGGTGCGATAAAACGGATATAACTTTTACGCCAACATTCTTTATTGATGGATACCAATTACCTGACATATATACCGTAACGGATTTAAAATATTTTCTTTCTGTTTAATGTCGACTATGAGCGGACTGAAGATCAGTTTTATTGAAAATCAATAAGGCTGTGTTGTTAAAAATCAAATAAATTAAAAAAACAAATGAAACAACTAAGATCAAAAATGCTGGAATTAGGCGCTGAAACAGTGCTTACCAGGGAACAAATGAAAGAAGTGACAGGTGGAAGTACGCCACTACAAAAATGTTTAGGCGGCTGTTCGGTGGGTTCAGGTTCGGTAGTTAATGGTACCTGGAAAATAACCAACGGCTCTTGTGGTGCAAGTACAGTTATTGGCCAAGGTGGCGCAACGGTTACTACCTGTAATTGTTCAGTGTCTGGTACTGCGGTTACAAACTGTTCACAAACTTAGTAATTAGGTAGTAAGGGATAATTCTTATCATGTGTTGCATGTAAAAACATCAAACACATGAAAGGGTTATCCTGTTTTTTTTATTAAAACATTAGTTAATTTAATGGTCCTGGACTGATTTTATAAACTCGAATATATAGCTTTTTATAATTTAAAATTATGTCAAGATTCGTTTTTTCATTCGCTATCACTGTTTTTTTTATCAATATGGCAACTGCGCAGAAAAGCTTTGATATAACAATAAAACTAGATAGCAGTATTAACCCGCAAAAAATTAGATATCAGTACGCTGATGGAAAAAGTATCATATTTCTTCCCGATACATTCGGAAATAAAAGGGTAATAAGGTTTAAGCGAGAATATTATTCCACCTTGGCGTCATTTGATATTTCTTATACCGACTCTGCCCAAATAACATATAGTAACGATTTTTTCATAGGTAACAAACCGGCAACTATCAAATTCTATTTTAAACCAAATAATGAAAATAAATTATACTACAGCGCGATTGTAAATGCCAGCCCCATTTATGACACGGCCGCCAATATAATTTGGAGCAAAATGAAATCTTTTATGACAGATACGGCAGTGACTAAAGAAAACGTCGCATTTGATAATTTTTTAAAGCAGCATGCAGATTTTTACAAAAACGATTCGCTTAAGCATGTGTTTGACAAGTTTTATAGGTCTCATCTAAATCGTGCCATGTTATTTCTAAAAAAATACCCGGACAATTATTTTTCATTTTGGTATTTCATTCACCAGGTAGCACAGGTTAACAGCGTTTTAGGTAATGATACAGCCTATTTAAAAGAACAGTTGGTCTATTTGAAGTCGGTATTCCCTGCAAAATATACGGAAAGTGTAGAAGGGAAAACATTAATTGAAACCTACGAAGCTATAATATATACATTAAGACTTAATAGAACTGCCCCTCCATTTACCGTTTCAGCACTTAATGGAAAAAGAATAAACTTGAGCGCGTTTAAGGGAAAATATGTACTGCTTGATTTTTGGGCTACCTGGTGTGCCCCCTGCATGGCCGAAATCCCTTTTATAAAACAAGTTAGAAAAAATAACCCTCCGGATAAACTGATTATAATTGGCATTAGCCAGGATTACAATTTGAAGCAACTAACGGCCACTGTAAAAAGCAAATCCATGAACTGGCTGCATTTTTACGATAAGGATAGAAAGATAAGCCATCTCTATGGGCTTAATGAATATCCTACACTAATCTTACTAAATAAAGACGGGAAGGTTATATACAAAAGTGATTATAAAACAGCAGATAGCGAAGCGTTGCCAAAATTGCTTAATACGCTAAATTAATCTCCTAAAAATCAATGTCTAAGTTTTGAAAGACATAATATATATCTTATTCGATCGATGAGAAACTAGTGTGTTCTGGGTAACAGTAGTTCTTATAAGGCTACCGATTTTCATCTTTAGGACCTATCAAAGCCAAAAGGTCAATAATTTAAAATATAACATTTATGCCTTTCCCTCACTACAAACAACCCGACTCAATGGACTGCGGCCCTACCTGCCTTCGCATGGTAGCTAAATATTATGGACGCAATTTTAACATTCAAACTTTCAGAAAACTTTGCGAAATTAACCGTGAGGGCGTTTCGATGCTGGGCATAAGTGATGCCGCTGAAAAAACGGGCTTTCGCACGTTAGGAGCGAAGCTGACGGTTCAACAATTTAAGGAGGCGGAGTTACCCTGTATTTTACACTGGCGCCAATACCATTTTGTGGTGTTGTATAAAATTAAAAATCATCGGTATTACCTGGCCGACCCGGCATCGGGACTGGTGACATTAAGTGAAGCCGATTTTGCGCAAAACTGGATCGGCGACGAGGACAACCAGAAAGGAATCGCCCTGCTGCTAACCCCAACCCCACAATTTTACGAACAGGATGACGAAAAAAACAGCGAGCTGCGATGGTCGTTCTTATTCCGATACCTGGTGACGTACCGCAAACTGGTAATTCAATTATTGCTTGGGTTGGGCATAGGGAGTTTGCTGCAATTGATCACGCCCTTTTTAACCCAATCGATAGTTGACATAGGCATAAATACCGGCAACCTCAATTTTATCTTTATCATTCTTATCGCGCAGATCGCCCTCATCATCGGCAGGGTAAGCGTTGAGTTTATCCGGTCCTGGATATTGCTGCATATTAGCACCCGCATTAATATTTCCATCCTAACCGATTTCCTCATTAAACTGATGAAGCTGCCCATGAGTTTCTTCGATACCAAGATGACCGGCGACATTATGCAGCGGATGAACGACCAGAGAAACATCGAAACCTTTTTAACCGGGTCAGCGCTAACAACGGTGTTCTCCATGTTTAACCTGGTGGTGTTCTCGGTGGTGCTGGCTTACTATAACCTCCCAATATTTTTCGTTTTTGCCGCCAGCAGTTCCTTGTACACGTTATGGATCGTCGCATTTTTAAAACGGCGCCGCCAGCTCAATTATAAAAGCTTTGACGTATCTGCACGGAACCAAAGCAGCATTATACAGCTTGTGGGCGGCATGCAGGAAATAAAGCTCAACAATTGTGAGCAGCAAAAACGATGGGAATGGGAACATATACAAGCCCGGCTGTTCAAATTCAACGTAAAAACGCTTGCGCTTATCCAATACCAGCAGGGCGGCGCCACCTTTATAAACGAAGGTAAAAATATCCTGATCACTTTCTTAAGCGCAGAAGCGGTAATTAACGGCAGCCTTACCATTGGCGCCATGGTTGCCGTGCAATACATCGTAGGGCAGCTGAGCACCCCGATCGAGCAATTCCTTGGATTTATACAGGGTTTCCAGGATGCACGGATCAGCCTGGAACGTTTGAACGAAATACACCAGATGCAGGATGAAGAGCCGCCCGGCAAAGACTATAATTTTACGCTTCCGGAGAATAAGAGCCTTTTTATTAACAACCTTACCTTCCGGTATCCCGGCGCCGGAAATGAGCCGGTTCTCGAAAACATATCGCTTTGCATCCCGCAAGGAAAGACGACTGCCATAGTCGGCATGAGCGGCAGCGGTAAAACTACCATACTAAAATTGCTGCTTCGTTTTTACGAGCCGCAAAAAGGTGAAATTAAAGTGGGCGATCAGCAACTCGGCAATATCGGTTTCAAAACATGGCGCAGCCAGTGCGGCGTGGTGATGCAGGACGGCTTTATTTTCTCGGATAATATCGAAAGGAATATAGCAGTCGGGGACGAATATCCAGATAAGGTGAAACTTCGGCACGCTATAAAAGTGGCCAATATACAGGACTTTATCGACGGGCTTCCCTTAGGGCTGAATACAAAAATCGGTGCGGAAGGCAACGGCATAAGCCAGGGACAGCGGCAGCGGATGTTGATTGCCCGGGCGGTGTACAAAAACCCGGAATATTTATTTTTCGATGAAGCCACCAATGCCCTGGATGCCAACAACGAGCGTATCATTATGAACAATTTGGGCGAGTTTTTTAAAGGGCGTACAGTAATTATTGTGGCGCACCGACTAAGTACGGTGCGCAATGCCGACAACATTGTGGTGTTGGATAAAGGAAAGATAATTGAACAAGGCACGCACCACGAACTTACAGCCATAAAGGGCGACTATTACCAGTTGGTAAAAAATCAGTTGGAATTAGGCGCATAACCAAACAAAATTATTATCCAAACCAAACAACCATGCCACAGGAAACAGCAGCGTTATACGACGAAAATGATGGCTCCGTAACCCGCCACAGTGACGACATCGAGGATATTATCGCCGTAGTCCCATCGTGGCTGGTCCGCTGGGGTATTACCGTGTTTTTCTTTGTCCTGCTGTTGATAATAAGCTTATCAGCCATTATCCGCTATCCCGACATCGTGAAAGCCCAACTCACCATCAATTCGCCCGATGCCCCTAAGCCCATCGTTTCCAAGATATACGGAAAACTCGTAAAATTACTGGTTAGAGAAAACCAGCCGGTTACTGCCGGACAGCCGCTTGCCTATATAGAGAGCACGGCAAACCACGCGAAAGTGCTGGCGCTGCTCGTCAACCTCAAATACCTGCAGCAACAGGTGTTGCAAAATAAGCCGGTTAACAATATGCTTTTAAACCAGGCGGATAATATCCAATTTGGCGAGTTGCAATCTGCTTATCAAACGTTTTACCAGGAATACATTGAATACCGGTCTTCCGTAAACGATGGTTTCCTGGTAAAAAAAAGGGCTTACCTGCTAAAAGACCTGGATTACCTGGCCCAGCAGCAAAAACAATTAAGCACCCAAAAAGATTTGGAGCAAAAGGATCTTGGCATCGCCGATAAGGAATATGATATGCACAAGAAACTCGCTGACCAAAAGGTTGAAACCACCGAGGAACTGCGGCAGGAAGAAAGCAAGCTGCTGGCAAAAAAATCGCCGGTAGTACAAACTGAATCAGCCATCATTACAGGAGAAAATAATTACGACGCCAAACAAAAAGAAATACTGGAGCTCGACAACCAGGTGCGAGAAGAGAAGGGGAAATTCCTGCAAGCGCTGAACAGCCTGATCAGCGCCACCGAAGATTGGAAAAGCAAGTATGTGCTGGCCGCCTCTCAATCAGGCAAGGTGTTATTTTCGGGAATTGTACAAGAGAACCAGGTTTTAAGCGCCAACCAGGAGGTTTTTGAAATTAATCCCGGGGAGGGAGGCTTTTTCGGCGAGATGAAGATATCGCAAGGCAATTTGGGCAAGGTACGCGAAGGGCAGAAAGTACTTATTAAACTAAAAAGCTATCCCTTTGAAGAATATGGTATGCTTAAGGGTAAAATAGCCTATATCTCCGACGTGCCCTATAAAGACAGTATCTATTTCTCAAAGGTTGACTTTTCTTTAAAACAGGGTTCTAATCTAAAAAGGCCGATTCATCTGAAGCAGGGAATGATGGCCGATGCGGAGATCATTACACAGGACGCAACGATGATGCAACGGCTAAGCAGGAGTTTGGTTAAAGTAATCGATAAGAAGTAGATTGGTGAGGCGAATGTTTTTAAGGCTGTAGAGACGCCCCGATATATCGGGGCGTCTTAGAGACAAATCATATCGTTTAAGGGAAACTTTCAAAATAACTTCCGCAAATTACATGGCGGTCAATTCACCCTCTTTGTCCCCACAACGTGTGGGGACAAAGAGAAAAAAAATCTTCCAAACCCTCTTTTCCGCTTGCGGAAGAGAGGGTGGACGAGCGAAGCAAAGTCCGGGTGAGTAGTCTATACGAGCGATATTACCGCTAATGCATACCAGCCCGTTCACTAAACCGAACATCGTTATGCCCAACTCTGCGGATTTATTTTGAAAGTTTTACTAAGGGACGGAACAGGCAAATAAAGAGATAAGGGCTTTAGCCAAAATTAGCCGCTTTGCGACAATTTGATTTACGACCTATAGCGTCTCCACGCTTTCAAAATGCCTTGTATAATTATTTGCCGTCCATTAATTCTTTGAGCGCAGCTTTACCATACTCATTGGTCGGATCCATCGCTATGGACTTCTGGTACATTTGTATAGCCTCCTTTCTCTTGCCCATTGCTCTTAAACCATAGGCATAACTATCATAGGTATTGGCGCTGTTGGGAAACATAATTGTATTCAACTTAAAGACCTCAAGCGCCAACTGATCATGTCCCTCAAATTTAGACAGGTTCAGCAGATTTCCTCCCAACTGGTTGAACTCCCACTCGTTTAGATAATAATGTGCCGTATCGGCCTTGATCTCATTTAATGCGCAAGCGGCGGCATCCGGTCCTTGTTTGACTAAGGTACTCCCGTAAACGAAAGCCATGGAATGATGGTTACTAAACTCCATCGGTTCCTTACCATTCAGCAAATAGAGCGATGAGGTTACGATCTGCCCGAATGTACCACTACCATCGGCATTATCGAAAGCGATAATGGTTTGGTTGCCTTGCATATGGTGAATATAGATCGTGGGATTCCCAAACAGGTAGCCCCCGTGGCCGACCGATTTGCCGTAACCGGGTTGTTCCCATATATCCCAGCCTAAACCAACTGTCATTTTACCTTCGCCCATCATTGTATCCATCTGCCGGTCATAAACGACTACGCCATTGATTTGAAGCGGGTCCAATGCTTCGGCTACACTGGACGGCTTCAGTAGTTTACCGGAAAAAAATGCCCGGTCAAAAGCCAGCAGGTCGCTCGTGGTCGCTATGACATTTGATCCGCCGACCAAAAACCCGCAATTATAATTCTGGTACCGGACATATTCAAATATGCTGGAGGAATCAGTATAAGCATATGTCGTATCATAGTAAGGGTGGTTATGCCGGTGCATTTTAACGGCGCGCGGGTCATGCTGCCATATCCGGTCCGGGTAAACGCTTAAATAAGTATCTTTCATTCCCGAAGGTTTAAAAATATACTGATCAAGGTAGGCAGATAAAGATTTATGCGCGATCTTTTCGATCACCAAAGCCAGCAGTTCGTAACCCGCGTTGCAATATTGATACTGTGTGCCCGGCTTAAACCGCAATCCGCCCTTCCAATTACGAATGGCCGGCAGGAGATCACGGTTCGTTATAATGACAGAAGGGTCTTTATCAATACGATCTTCCCATAAAGCGAAGTCAGGCAAGCCAGAGGTATGCGCCAGCAGCTGCCGAAGCGTTATATCCGCGAATTGAAAATCCGGAAAGTATTTCGCCAGGTGGTCTTCAAGCGACAATTTCCCTTTATCCCGGAGCTGCAGGATTGCCGTTGAAGTAAACACTTTAGAGATGGAGCAGAGATTAAAGCGGGCATCTGTTGTGTTTGGTTTTTTAGTTAAAAAGTCGGCGTAGCCGGCGCCACGATTCAAAACCACGCGGCCATTTTGCGCGAGCAGGATATTCCCGTTAAACTGGTCGCCGAGCGAATTGAAATAGTTATCGATTTTGGAATTTTGTGCGAATGCACCTAAGCAAAATGAGCAGGCGACAAAGAGCAGATATTTTTTCATGATCTGGTGATTAATTCAGGACCAAAGTAGTTTCAGAATACTATCCGCTAAAAACCAATCGTTGAACACGGGAATCACCTCGTCAAACACCGGAGAATTGCTTAAAAAGCTGTGAATAAATGCGGTAATTTTGAGTCATGAGGAAAAAGGTACTACTGCTGGTCTTTTGCTTTATCGCTTTTTATACCCTTGTGCATATAATCCGGCACTTGCCCGACCTGTTGCATGGCCGGTTGGACTGGAATGGTGAAAGAACCTATACGCTTAGCATTATCCGCATTGGAGCGGACATGGTCATTGCTTTCCTCTTCACATTTTTTCCTTACCTGATATTTTATTATTGTTATGCCGCTAAAAAGTGGTTTTGGATATTAACCGGGCTGACGCTGTCTTTAGCATGCTGCTTCCTGCTCGATTTTACCTGGACCAGTTATATGGAGGAGCCCAACATGGTGTGGTTAAGTGAATATCTGCCCCAGGCCGTCTTTTTCTTTACGATGTATACTGTGTTTGGCGTCGCCTTTTATTTTATCCGATATAGCCATTACAAGGAATTAAAGGAAACCGATGCGATGCTGCAGAACCGCCAGTCCGAACTTTCCTTTCTGCGCTCGCAGATCAATCCACATTTCCTGTTTAACAACCTGAACAATATTTATTCCCTTGTTTACGATCAAAGTGACCAGGCACTGAACGCTATTGCAGGGCTTTCAGATCTGTTGAGGTATATGCTTTACGATACCAATGCAGCCGTTACACTGGCTAAGGAAGTGGTTTATATAGAAAAATATATTGCGTTACAGCAATTGCGTTATGAGCAACCGGAAAAAGTCCGTTTCAAAGTTAGCGGACCGGTGGAGGAAGTACTGGTGCCGCCTTTGTTATTAATCCCTTTTGTCGAAAATGCTTTCAAACATGGGGAGGGTACCGCTCCGGACTGGCTGGAAATTGATCTTTCTGCGGATGGGGGCCATATCCACTTTTTTTGCTCCAACAAAAAAACGATAAAGCACAAGGACCCTAAAGGCGGTATCGGTATCGAAAACGTCAAAAGAAGGCTTGCACTCCTATACCCCGGCAAATACAAGCTGGATATCGTGGATAACAATGAACTGTTTACCGTAAAACTTGAACTCTCTTATGGAAAATAAATCCCTGGTCCGCTGCATTGTGCTGGATGACGAGTACCTGGCAGTTAAACTTTTAAGCGGCTATGTGAGGCAGACGGCCGGATTAGAGCTGGTGCTCGGCACTACCAACGCGATGAAGGCGACAGCAGCCATACAAAAGGGAGACGCCGACCTGATATTCCTGGATGTCCAGATGCCTGAAATTACAGGTATAGAACTGATGCGGATTACCCGAAATTCGGCGGCAAAAGTAATCCTGACTACCGCCTATACGCAATATGCAATCGACGGTTACGAACATGACATTATCGACTATTTATTGAAACCAATTACTTTCGAGCGTTTCCTGATCGCGGTGAATAAAGCCAAAGCACGTTTAAAACCGCTTGCAAAACAAGAGTTGTCCCCGGATTTTCTGTTAATCAAAACGGAATATCGTTTACAAAAAATGCCGTTTTTCTCCATTCTTTACCTCGAAGCGTTAGGGGATTATATTGCTTTCCATACCAGCCAGGGTAAAATATTGTCGCTCGAAAGAATGAAGAACATGGAGGAACAATTGCCGCAGCGCAACTTCCTGCGTATCCACAAATCCTATATCATCAATATCGACCATATTGATTACATAGAAAGAGGCCGGATCATTATTAATAAGGAATATCTCCCGGTTGGTGAGACCTATAAAGAAGCCGTGCGCAGAAAACTGGGTATCAAGAGTTATTGAAACCCGTTGAAAGTAAAGGGTTTTAATAAAAGAGAAAGACCTGTCTAATTAAAGAAACCAGTTTTTAAACCTTATAAGAGTGCAATAATAAATGATGTGAAATGGAGTCACTAAACAAACATTTCCTATCAAGCCATATAAAAACCCCACCTACAATAAAAAAATATCGCATCACCTTGCAAAGATCACACTTACTGTTTCACCCCGCAAAACAATACGCACAGCCATGTTCCTGCGCGCGGCCGACGGCCCAAATGCCTGAGGGAACAGGTTGAATTCCCGGCAACAGCCCCGCCATCCAATCATTCTTTACAGTATCCAGGTCCTGGTGCGTCTGTTCGGCAATTACAGCACAATGAACCGTTATGGCCACGTCGCATGCACAGAACTTAACCCCGCTGGCCTGCAGCTCGTCGATACCGATCTTCACCTCCCCTATCCCGGGCGTTTTGTAGGTGCCCGGTTTGGGTTGCCAGAACGGGTTTTGCGTGGCGGGCGCTTTGGTTTTCTCGTCGTTGATCTTAAATACCTCGCCGAATTTATATTTTTCCCAAACGGTGTTCCCGAACGCGTAGGCAATGGCGCTGTGGCGCAGGACGACAACGATGCCGCAATCATTTTCGGGTGTTCCGGTTTTGGCATTGGTAAGCATGAATATCCTTGGCCAGGCGAACGGGAGAGAACCATTGGGCTCCGTAACGTCAAACACCATGCGGTGCTTGCCTTTTACCTGTTTGAACCATTCATCGGCATCGGAAATATCCGGCGATGGCGAATGATCCCCCGCGATCGATTGAAATGGCGCCGCAAGCATGCCAGTGCCTAATATGGCGGCGCCGGCAGCGAACTGTTTTAAAAAAGTCCGGCGTTTGTTTTGGTCGGGATGGGTGTTTTTTATCATAGCGTTTATATAAATTGTTCAGCGGTGGTCGTTATCCGGGTAAGCTTACAGCAAGCAAGCCATTTTAAATGGTAGATACGATAAAAGTACAATTGTTTATTTCAATTCCAAAAGCCAGCGACTAAGAGCAAGGTGCAGTGTCCCAAACTTTTGACAGAAATGGCGTTCATTTTATTATAATTTTACGGCCATGAAAAAATCGCTATTTGCTGTTTTAGACAAAGCTTTCCTGAAAACCGACCGGAGCCATATCCTAAGAACGAAGAATATCAGGCTGATTCCGGAATTTAAGGACAGGCGCGGGGGCAAGCTATCCTATGCGGAATGGGCGCATGTGATTGGCATTTTTCAAACCCTGATCTACCAGGCGCTTGATAAAAAAACCGGAAATGAGATATTGGATGTGGGCTGCGGTACCGGACTTTTAGGGATCGCTTCGGAACCCTTTGTAGGCGATGGTGGTACGTACACAGGTATAGATGTGATGAAGGCCGACATCAATTTTTGCAAATCGCATTTTAAGGCGGGGAATTATCGTTTTATTCATTTTGACGTAGCTAATCCTACCTACGCCGAAAAGCAATCGAACGAGTTGAAGCCCTGGCCAATCGCAGACAATTCGCTCGACCTGGTTACCGCGCTATCCGTTTGGACGCATCTAAACGAAAGGGACGCGGTGTTTTATTTTAAAGAAGTGCAGCGGGTTTTAAAACCCGGAGGCAAAGCGATCATTACCTTCTTTTTGCTGGATAAGTATTATGAGGATTCTATACCCAGGCGGCAGGACGAAACCGGACGGTATCACAGTACCGGCCAAAAAGGCTGGATGTTTGATGTGAGCGCCTATGGGTCGGAAAATTGGTTCACTATGCCGACGGCTGTTCACCCGGAAGACGCGATCGGTGTCACTCCTGAGGGTTTGGATATACTTCTAAAAGCGTCGGAGTTAAAATTAGCGCAGGCTTACCCCGGTAACTGGAAGGAAATGCCGGGGGTGTTTTTTCAGGATGTGCTGGTTTTCCAAAAATAGATTCGCACGTGCATGGGGTTTATCGGCATCTTCGTTAGGTTCCGTACGGCTAATGTCGTTAAGGTAACGGACGCATTGGCGGTAATTGACGCGCTCCGTTAACTCACCCGAACGTCGCTTCGCTCGTTCTGTCCTCTCTTCCGCGGGGCGGAAAAGAGGGCGGGAAATGATTAATTTTCGTTTAAGTCATTGTTATCGTCAATCAATGCGCTTCCAGCCAGTTTACGCCGGTACCTATTTCCACCAGGATGGGTACCGTGGTTTTGATAGCATTCTTCATTTTATCCAGGATGATCGGTTTTACGATTTCCACCTCGTGATGCGGCACGTCGAATACCAATTCGTCATGCACTTGCATGGTCATTCGGGCATCCAGGTTGCGGGCTTTAAATTCGCGGTGGATATTGATCATTGCTATTTTGATCATGTCGGCGGCAGAGCCCTGGATGGGTGCGTTGATGGCGTTTCGTTCGGCAAAGCCGCGTACGGTAGCATTGGCCGAATTGATGTCGCGCAGGTAGCGGCGGCGCCCCATCAGCGTGCAAACAAAGCCGTTTTCGCGGGCAAAGTTCATGGTATCGCTCATGTATTGTTTGATGCCGGGGTACTGGGCAAAATAGTTCTCGATAATGTCCGCTGCCTCTTTACGGGGTATACCCAGGCTCTGCGATAAGCCAAATGCCGATTGCCCGTAAATGATGCCGAAGTTTACAGCTTTGGCATTGCGCCGCTGGTCGCTGCTTACCTGGTCGAGGGCAACGCCGTAAACATTGGCCGCTGTTGCGGTGTGAATGTCGAGATTTTTAACGAAAGCCTCGGTCATGTTGGGATCTTTGCTGATCTCGGCGATGATGCGCAGTTCGATCTGCGAATAGTCGGCAGAAACGATGGCATGGCCGTTGTCGCGCGGGATGAATGCTTTCCTTACCTCCCGGCCGCGTTCGGTACGTATAGGAATGTTTTGCAGGTTGGGGTTAACCGAGCTTAAGCGCCCGGTGGCAGCTACGGCCTGGTTATAGGAAGTATGCACCCGCCCGGTTTTTTGGTTCACCATTGTCGGCAGTGCATCCACATAAGTCGATTTCAATTTTTGCAGTTGGCGAAAGTCGAGGATGTCACGCACGATATCGCTCTTAGCGGCCAGCGAGAGTAATACGTCTTCGCCGGTTTGGTACTGGCCGGTTTTGGTTTTTTTCGCCTTTGGATCGAGCATCAGCTTTTCAAACAGCACTTCGCCCAACTGCTTTGGCGAGGCAATATTAAAGCGGACGCCGGCCTTCTCGTACACGATCTTCTCGTAACGGGCAATGTCGGTTACTAACTCTTTAGAAAACTCTTTTAAGGTTTCATGGTCGATGCGAACACCTTCGAACTCCATATCGGCCAGCACGTAGATGAGCGGGTTTTCAATCTCGTGAAGTAGTTTTTCGCTTTCGACTTCTTTTATTTTTGGCTCGAAAATGTTTTTGAGCTGTAAGGTAACATCGGCATCTTCGGCAGCATATTCCTTTATTTTTTCAATCTCCACATCGCGCATGCTGCCCTGGCCTTTGCCCTTCGGACCGATCAATTCGGTGATGGAAACGGGCTTGTAACCGAGATAGTTTTCCGAAAGAACATCCATGCCGTGGCGGGTATCCGGGTCGATGATGTAATGCGCCATCATGGTGTCGAACAGGTCGCCCTTCATTTGAACATCGTACCACTTCAGCATCAGGATATCGAATTTAATGTTCTGGCCGATCTTACCGATCGCTTCATTTTCCATCACCTCTTTGAATTCGTGAACAATGCTTTGGGTGACCTCCTGGTCCGCCGGAACAGGCACATACCAGGCTTCGCCGGGTTTAACGGCAAAGGACAGTCCGACTAATTCACAGTCGTTCACGTCGGTACCGGTTGTTTCGGTATCGAAGCAGAATGATTTTTGCTGTGCAAGAATATCGATGAGTTGTTTGCGCTTTTCGGCCGTATCCGCCAGGTGATACGCATGCGGTACGCTATCAATATTTTTGGACGGCACGGTATACTCCGGTTCGGCGATGTCCTCCACCTCTACGGTCATGGTGGTCCGCCCGGTGGCTACCGGACTCCCAAACAAGTCGGTTTGTATACCTACCGACTTCGTTTCGGTGATGCTGAAATCATCGCCAAAAACACGCCTGCCCAGGGTACGGAATTCCAGTTCGGCAAATAAGGGTTCCAGCAGGTCTTTGCTCGGCGCACACATTTCAAGCCCGGCTTCATCCAGCTCCACGGGGGCATTGAGGTTAATGGTTGCCAGTTTTTTTGAAAGCAGGCCCTGTTCTGCATATTGCTTTACATTTTCCTGCAGCTTGCCTTTCAGTTCATCGGCATGGCTAATGATCTCCTCCATCGAGCCGTATTGTTTGATGAGCGTTTTTGCCGTTTTCTCGCCGATACCCGGGATGCCCGGTATGTTATCAACCGCATCGCCCCAAAGGCCCAAAATGTCGATCACTTGTTCCACACGTTCTATTTCCCATTTCGCAAGCACCTCTTTCACCCCGAGGATTTCCATATCGTTGCCCATGCGTGCCGGTTTGTAAATAAAAATATTATCCGAAACAAGCTGGGCGAAGTCCTTATCGGGGGTCATACAATAAACCTGGTAGCCTTTGGCTTCGGCTTTTTTGGCCAGGGTGCCGATGATATCATCGGCCTCAAAGCCATCAGACGTGATGAGCGGGATATTAAAGCCAAGCACCACTTTAAAAATATAAGGGAGCGCTGTAGCCAGGTCTTCGGGCATAGCTTCGCGGTGCGCTTTGTAATCGGTGAAATCGATGTGGCGCTCGGTAGGCGCTTCGGTATCAAAAACCACAGCCATGTGGGTTGGCTTTTCCTTTTTAAGCACTTCGAGCAGGGTATTGGTAAAGCCCATCACCGCTGAAGTATTTAATCCGCCCGAAGTAAAGCGGGGGCTTTTACTTAATGCAAAGTGCGCCCTGTAAATAAGGGCCATGCCGTCCAATAGAAATAGTTTCTTCATTTTGTTTTTTTGGATTTCACCGATTATTATTTTTTGGGATTACATCGATTTTTTGGGATGATTTCACCGATTTTGTTTTGTCATCAGGCTAAATCTTGAGGTTCAAAAATACTATTATTGTCGCTTCGAAACGTGCCGAAATCAAAAATCAATCACATTTCCAAATGGCTCTCAAGCTGGGTTTTTCTTCAATCGGTGAAATCAATCTTCAAATCGGTGTAATCCTATCAAAAAAATCGGTGAAATCAATCCTCAATCGGTGTAATCCCCAGAAAAAAACAATTAGGGGAATTACTTACTTAAACGCGCAATCCGGCAAGTGATCGTTGACCATCCCGGTGGCCTGCATGTGTGCATAACAGATAGTAGTGCCAAAAAACTTGAAGCCGCGTTTCTTCATGTCTTTACTGATGGCGTCGGATATGGGTGTGCTGG
>Ga0302306_10000913_pt1 | contig 16953 bp, 18 predicted proteins | sample III_Palsa_E3_1_FD_198761 | JGI IMG/M metagenome (GOLD analysis project Ga0302306, IMG submission 198761) | Peat permafrost microbial communities from Stordalen Mire near Abisko, Sweden - III_Palsa_E3_1 | ecosystem: Environmental > Terrestrial > Soil > Palsa > Peat permafrost | place: Sweden...
TACACCCGGTGTGGTTTTTGCGCAGCATTGGCGGGCAGTGCCTGTGGCTGTTGCCCTGGTTCTGGTTCCCGCTGATAGGGCAGCTCATTAAATCGTTTAAACTGCGTAAGCAATCGCAAACCTATAGCTTTTTATTCTGGACGGCTATTTTACCGCTGGTATTGTTTACCGTGGTTACTTTATGGTCCGACTTGCAATACCATTTTCACTGGCAGGCACCGGGGTATATGATGTTATTCATACCCCTGGGGTATTCCATCGATCAGCACCTGTCTGATCCTAAACGGATGCGCGGCACCAGGCGCTGGCTCATATTTTCGGCCTGCTTTACCATTATTACCATCGGCGTACTTACTTTGCACGAGGTTACCGGCTTTTGGCAAAGCTACGGCCCTAAATGGGTGGTTAGCCTGGCCGACAAAACGACTGAGGCCAAAGCCCGCGAGATCGACCCTACCATACAGGGAGTTGATGATGACGCCATTCTGCCGCGTTTTCAGAAGGAAGGCTGGCTCAATAACCCCAGGATATTTGCCGGCACCACCCGCTGGTGGCTAAACGGCAAGGTTGACTGGGTGCTGAAAGGCCAAAAAGATATTGTTTGTTTTAATGATGACCCGCGCAACATCGCTTTTTTGATAGACCCGGTGAAGCTGATGGGCCAGGATGCCATTGTGATAGACCAGGGTAACCCAGTGAGCGTAAATAACGATGTGAAGCCATTTTTTGATACCGTTAAGCAATTACCCGACATTATCATTATGCGCGGCGGCAGGGACGAACTGCATTTACAGGTGTACTATTGCACCCATTTTCATGTACCGGGCACCCCGCGCGAGGATCTGCCGCTGTACCATCAATTGACGGGCAGGCCGCCTTTTGGGAAGTAAGGGAATATGGAAGAAATAATTGACACTATTTATCGTGAACTCACAACAAATTATATAAACACGCCCGATTATTTTATAAGTTTTTGCGATGACCACCAGTTATTGCTTAACAATATAACGTCTTTCAAAAACGTAAATGGTTTAAAAAGGTACCTTCAAATAATCTCCAAATATGCGGATGCTCTCTTCATCAAGAGTCGTTACAATGAAGCCATTGCAGTTATTGATAAACATCAAATAGTGATTGACAATGAAATAATAAGGCTAAAAGCAAACGAAATAAAGGATAAATGGTACTATGATCTTTTGTTTAATAAAGCCAGGTCGAGTTATTATTTGCGTGATTTTAAAACCGCCACGCCATTATTTAAAGTATTGGTAGGCTATGATCCTAAAAATGAAGCGTATAAACAATGGCTTGATTATTCTAAATACAGGCAACTCGGAAAGTATGTCTATATAGGCTATTTTATATGCTTCCTGATACTCGTTTTAGATGATATAGGAAAAAAAACTATTCCATCTTTTATAAGACAATCAATGCTACTTGCTGGATTGATTTTTATCGCTGGAACCATGGGTTACGAATATTATATGAAACGAAGTTTGCGCAAAAAAAGCACGGACTCTTAAATCGATATTCGATATTCAAAATTCGATATTCAAAATTCAGTGTTCGATATTCCAATTTCGTCCTAACCTCCCCTTTATTTTGGCTTGTTTGCCCCTGTTTTTTGATTTGTATGTTTTATAGGTTTGTAATGAACCTATTATCAATCAAAAACACCAGGTATGGCAACGCTAAGTGTATTCAATTTTATTTCGCTGGATGGTTACTATAAAGGACTGAACGAGGATATCGGCTGGCATAATCACGATGTGGAAGAAACGGAATATTCGGCACAGTCGTTACAAGCGGATAGTATTTTGCTTTTTGGCCGGGTTACTTATGATATGATGTTCAGCTTTTGGCCAAGCGCAATGGCTATCCAAAATATGCCCCAAGTGGCCAGAGGCATGAACGATGCCGAAAAGATCGTATTTTCAAATACCATGCAAACGGCGGCCTGGAACAATACGCGGGTAATCAGCGGGGATATAGTTGAAGAGGTTAGGAAACTGAAGCTATCATCGGCAAAGGACCTGACCATATTGGGCAGCGGCACCATTTTAAACCAATTTACCGATGCGGGTATTATTGACGATTATCAGTTGATGATCAGCCCGATAGCCATAGGCGAAGGCACACCCATATTCAAAGGCATCAAACAAAATCTCAACCTGCGGCTTATTAATTCAAGGATATTTAAGAACGGCACCCTGTTACTCGATTATAAACCAATTTAATTGATACATTATGTTTAAGCACACCAAAGCATTCAGCGGATTTTCGGTAGATGACATCGAAAAGGCTAAAGATTTTTATCAAAACATACTCGGCCTTGACGTTGCCGAAGAGATGATGGGCATACTCGCCCTGCATATTGAAGGCAGCAACCGCATCATCATCTACCCCAAACCCAACCATACGCCGGCTACATTTACTATCCTCAATTTCCCGGTGGAGGATGTGGAAAAAGCAGTTGACGAACTGATTGCCAAAGGAATTGTATTTGAACAATATGATTTTGGCGAATTTAAAACGGATGCCAAGGGCATTATACGCGGTATGGGGCCAACTATCGCCTGGTTTAAGGATCCTGCCGGGAATATACTATCTGTTTTGCGGGTATAACTAATAGCTACCCTCCGCGAAACTTTAATACCTTTATGCCGTTACCTATACAAACAGCATATTATGGCAAGCGAAATTATAAACAACATTAGGCATTGGTGGATATTTTTATTACGTGGTTTGCTGTTTGTGCTGTTTGGCATCTACATTTTAAATACGCCTTTAGTTAGTTTCGAGGCCATCAGCTTTTTACTGGGCGCGGTTATTATCATAGCCGGTATTGCCGAACTCATCCATTCTTATGCCAACCGTTATATTGCCGGGCAGGTATACCGTTTTTACATCGGTTTGCTTGATGTGGCGCTGGGCCTGCTCATCGCGTTTGATCTGAAGATCAGCTTCGCGGTATTGCCGCTTATATTGGGCGTATGGTTCCTCATCAGGGGGTTTTCGCTGTTTAGCTTCGCGGGTGTAATCCGTAACTCCTGGTTGTTGATGATAGTTGGGGTAGTTACAATAATATTTGCGCTGCTGGTAATATTTAACCCGGCCTTTGGCGTTATGACCATTGTTTTATGGGCGGCTTACGCTTTTATAATCACCGGTATATCAAACGTGGTGCTGGCCTTCAGGCTCAAAGCGGCTAATGAGCTGCTGCCCGAAAATCAACAGCGCCTATAAATTATAGATGAGCCTGAAACCTTGTACTACCTGGGTGAACCGCCCGAAAGCAAGGCCGTAATCCAGCCGTATAACCGTGCGTTTTATGCCGACGTACACCTCCTTATAATCGGGCAAAGTGCCCTGGTGCAGGTACGAGCCGCCTATTATCTCCTGCAGGTTAAGCTTTCGTAATAAAGGCACCTTGCTAAAAAAGTAGCCGGTAAAATTATGCTCTACATGCGCCTCAAAATAGGGTTTATCGGTGCTGTAAGTGTAATAGTTCAAAAAATGGAAGCTGCCCAAATTCGCGTCGAAAAAGAAGCTCTGACCGCCGCTGAATTGGTTATAATCGGGATAATACAGGCTCCGGGTATTTAAAAACCGGCCGGTAGAGAGAAAATAGCCGGTATAACCATAAATTCCCATATTCAGCCTATCCTGGAAAACATCAACCGATACAAACTCATAGTTCACATCCGATCCCAGCGCCGGGATGCCCATGCGGTAGTTGAACCTTACCCTGGGATAAGGGTTTGGCAGGATGTATTTGCCCGATGGATTGATCTTATACTCCTGGTCGAACGTAAAGGTGGCCGATCCCTGCACTATCAGGGCCCGGTAAGGCGGAAACAGCGGCGTATTGCCATTAGGATCGAGCGGGTTGTTAGAGGTGAGGTATACACTGTCTTTATTAAAGGTATTGGTAGTATTAAACAGCGGGTGGCGTTCGTCATACTCAATTTGCCCGTTCAGTAAAACACCGTTGGTAACTTCCTTGGTGGTACCCACCATTATAAATTTCGATTGGTATAATTTGATGTAGTTATTACCTAACAACAGGGTACTAAGCGAATTGATAAAGGGACTGATGGTACCCTTATCGTTCAGATCCAAAAAATCGGAGCCTACGCGCCCGTAAACCGATGACTGGCTAAAGGGGTTGTAAACATAATCTACAAACACGTTGGTGTTAAGCACCTTGTCCGAATTACCGTAACGGGCATTGGGTATTATGGTAAGGCTATGCTCATTGTTGTATACCTTTTTATACTTGGCAAAAAGATCGATACCCAAACCTTCCACCGTATTATAAAACACCATATTGGTGGGTGCCGGAAACGTCCAGAACGAACTTTCGCGGTAGTTGTGCAAGGTATAGCCGTTGAAAAAATAAGGAATAAACTTAAAGCGGTTACCCGTATTCTGAATAGAATCGGCCAATGTTTTATCCCTCTTATGCCTTTGGGCCAGCAGCATGGCCTGGTAAAAGTTGCTCTCATCGGATAATAGTTGTACGGGCCTGCTTTGCAACCAAAACTGGTCGGTTTGCCGGTAATCATCCCTGGTGCTAAAATAAACCTGTTTACCGGTGCCCGCCTGCGTGGTATCGGTAATAATATTCTGGTAAAGCTGTAAAAAATAGCCCGAATACTTAAAACCCAGCAGTTTGCCATAAAACCTGAAGTTCATGGCCTGCACCACCCAGTTACTATCGGCTACCGGTGTAAACTGCTGCTGTATGCGCACCGAATCCACAAAATCTATATGCCCGTCGTGCCCCAAATGCAGATCGACGCTGTAAAGCAGCCATTGCTTATCAACAACGTAAATGAGGCCTTTAAATAAGTGCTCGTTGCGGTGCCGGGGCTGCACGTTTATAACAAATATCCGTTTGCCCTGGTCGGTAAAAACGCCTGCTAAATGATAGCGATAGTGCGATGGCGCGCGATCAGCAATGGGCGATAGAAAGCCATGATCGGTTAAGCCGGGTAATATCAGCGTGTTTTTGTAAAAATCTATATGCAATTCGGCGGCGCTGTTAAACCGGAACACATTGCTGTCGTTGGTCATTTTAGCGGCATCCACATCTTCCCTGATATGATCTGTTGAGCGGGTGTGAAACTGCGATATGGATTCCGACAAGCTGATGATGCCCCGGCGATTGCTATCGAGGTGAAGCACAAGGGCTATATCCTTTTTCATAAAGGCCTTTGGCGCGCCATCTAATTGTTGTAGCTGCTTGCAATATAGGCGGCCGGTATAGCCCGGCTGCTTACGCGAATGTGCCTTGCTATGAATGATAACCTGGTGAATAATGGAATCGGCAATATTAGCTGTAAGCGGAATTTTAAGCGTATTTAAGCGAATATTATATGGCTGGCTACCATTAACCGCCAGTGTTTGGGTTAATGTTTCATAATCTGGCTTGCGGAAACTGACGGTATAAGTGCCGGGATTTAATTTGAGGTGAAAAACACCCTGCTCATTAGTGGAGGTGCCGGTATATACATTGTTTACCCATAAAACGGCAAAAGCAAGGCCTTTGCCCTGCTCGTTTGATATAGTACCATGAAAATCAATTTTTTGGGCGATGGCAGGCAAATAAAATAAAAATAAAATGCCCGAGATAATGACCGCCCGCATTTGATGTTAGGATGCTTTTGCTAACCTGGCATCCTTAATTTCGGCGTGTAAAACTTTGGCTTGTTTCTTCATATCAATGTGCGAATACTTCTCCTTTAGCTTATTAAACAGCAAAAAGCTAAGCGGATCGGCCAGGGGCATGGGGTTACCGGTTAGCGAACGCGGATGAAGCTCCAGCTGGGCATTGGTAACCTTTAAATTATAATGGTTAATATGGGTAAGGCCGGTTTTAAGGTCGGTATCAAATATCACGAAGGTATCAAAATGCTTCCCTTCGCTGTTGGTGTAAATCACTGTATCGTTTTCTTTGTAAGTTTTCATGGCGGGTGAAATTTATATATTAAAAGACAAAAAATACTTCTATTTTGTTTTGTAAGGAAGTGTTTTTTCGCTGAAAATTTCAAGAAAAAGTGAAAATCAGCCGATCATTTTAGGCTAAGGAGCTAAAAGCTCAATTTAACTTAAAATTCCAGGGTTTCCTGGTAAAATTTCCATGCCTTTCGGTTAAAAATATCGAACAGGTACTTGGGCGTAAGACCCGGTTTAGTCCGGCAAAAAAGACTGGTAAAATTTCCTCTCGGTAAAATTTATTAACTATTGAGGTGTTTCAAAGTATTTCATCCGTTATAGGTAGCGTCGCCTTAATTGTATAGAATTTAAGTCATTATTTCTTCAAACATTGTCTAAAATTTCTCTAAAATAAATTTCCTTAACTATTGATGTGTTACATCGCGTTACACCCCTTACATGTAACACCTTTAGTGAGGGGTGAATTGTGAGTGGTGAGCATGCGGGAGACGCAAAAATTTTTGCGTCTGTACAGGGGCTGCCTTAATTCACCTTAGCCATCATCTTTTTGCGCATGGTATCCTCAAAATCCTTATATAGCTTATACTGGGGCGTGGTAAAAATGTATTGGAGTTCATCATCCTTTTTTTGCTGCAATGCCATGGCCTGGCGTAATTTGCTGAACCTGCCCGCGTCGCTTTTAATAATGGGCTCAAACAGCAGGGCGTATTTTAAATTGAGCGCCTGCACTTTTAGCAGTTGCTGTGTATCCAGTTTCAGCTTACTTTTCATCATCCCGGTTTGGAAATCTGCCCGTTGCGCGGGAGTCATATTCTTAAACTTCTTCCCCATGCCGTTTTGGGCCGATGCCTTATTTATGCTGATGCAATTGGTCATCAGCATAAATAATATCATCATTACGGCCCTGGTGCTTATTTTAATAGCTTTCATTTATATGCTTAATTTAATTAACTCCACTGTATGGCATAGCTGGTACCGCTGTTTAACACAAGTGTTGCTTTTTTGCTACCCAAAAAGGTGATGGTACCGGTAAAGCTAAAGGTTTTACCGCTGGTTGATGCCCCGGTAATGGTAACTGCCGCCGAGCCTGATACGATCTGCTCCGAGGTTTTATCCACCACAATATTGCTCGAGGTGATCTTCAGGTCGCTGGTAAAGCTGTTATCCGCCCCTACCTTATAGGTTTGGCTTCCTTTGCGCTCGTAGCTGGTATTCAGGGTATAATCCGTAGCCGTGGGCAATATGCCAGTCAGCACGAAACTGCCGGTGCTTGAGTCGGTGGAGCTCATTTTAACGCCATCATAGTTGCTGCTGCCGCTAAAGTTGAACGTGAACTCGTTGGCGGTGCAATCAAAGGTATAGTTCCAGCTTAGGCTGTAAGCATACGATGGCACCAGGCCGCTCGCGCTGCTTTGGGTGATGGTGGTATCCTTGGTATCGCCGCATGATATTTTCGCCGCTGAGTAAATATCCACCGAAGTACTGGTTTGCACCGCGAAACCGCCGGTACTGGGTATAACGGCATCGGTAGTAAGTTCAACGGCATCGGCTTCGGTTACGGTACCGGTGCTGCCGGTATTTGTGGAAGCGTCTTTTTTGCAGGCCGATATGCCCACTAATGTTAAAATAACAAGGGCTGATAATGCTTTGGCGGCCTGGCGGCCAATAGTTTTAAAATTTGCGTTTTTCATTGTTGGTTTTTTTATTGTTAATGTATATTGCGTTCTTAATTTGTTTCCATTACGTGTAAAGTATCTGTATTGATGTTCTTTTTAGTTTTAAACAGATCAACAAAACCCTGGGTAACCAGTACAAAGGGATTGTAGCTTAAAAAGCCGGTGGTAAGGCCATAATTTACCTTTTCTGTTTCGGGCTGATAGGTTTTGAAAAGCTTATCCCAAATAATAAATACCCCGCCAAAGTTTTTATCGATATATATAGGGTTGGAACCATGATGCACCCGGTGCGCCGATGGCGTATCCATAACGCCTTCCAAAGCGCCCAGTTTGCCAACTGACTCGGTATGCAGAAAGAACTGGTAAGCCAGGTTGAGGCCGTAGGACAGCGCGATAAACTCGGCAGGCATGCCCAATAATGCCGCAGGTATAAAAAACAGCGGACTAATTATGGCCGAAAACCAGTTTAAGCGATAAGCGCTGGTTAAATTCATGTGCATGGCCGAGTGATGCACCATGTGAAAGGCCCAAAGCGGCAGCCAGCTATGCGATGTGCGGTGGAACCAGTAATAAATAAAATCGGCGGTAATAAAGGTGAGTAAAAATACCCAGGCGGTATGCGGCAATTTAAAAGGCGCTATCCTGGTAAAAAAACCAAGAACCGCCAACTGGTAGCCGGCGAATATGAATTTAGAAAACTGGAAACCGGCTAATACCGCCAGGTTGGAGAAGCTTTCTTTTACATCATACACCTTCTTATCGTTTTTCCAGCTCCATACTATTTCGGCCAAAATAAGTACCAGTAAAAATCCAAGTATCCAAAATCTGTAAGGGCCTGCTGCGTGTTTCATCATTGTATGTTTTAATTTTTTAGCCATCGGAATCATATTTCCTGATGACCATACAAATCTGACAAAGAAAAACAGCTTACGTTTTGGCTATCAGGGCGAAGCTGAAAAATTGAGGGGTGAAATGAGCAGCTTGGTTCAGCATGGAGTACCCTGGCAGCCTTAGCTATTCATCCAGGCTTTGAACTCGGGTACCCTGGCTTTACTGATGAGGATCTTTTCGGGCGGCTCGGGTTTGATTTTAACCGAGAGGCGCCCGTTAAAATAAAACTCCACCTCGGTAATAAATTTACGGTTAACAATGAACTGCCGGTTCGCCTTAAAAAAATCCGCAGGGTCCAGTTGTTTCATCAGCGCGTCGATGGTAAAATCCATCACGTAAACCTTAGCATCAGCCATATAAGCGTAAACAATTTCGTTCGCGGTATAAAAATAGGCTATGGATGCCGCGTCAACAGGTATCAGCCTGTCGCGGTAATGCACCAAAAACGATCGCTTATAAGCCCTGCCCGCATTGCCCATCTGCTCAATCAACTGGCTTAGTTGCAATGTACTTAGGGTAGTTTCATTCCCGGAGGTAAGCTTTTTAAACTTATTCAGCGCCTGTTCCACCTCCTCATTGTCGAAGGGCTTTAGTATATAATCAATGCCATTGTTTTTGAAGGCGGTAATGCCATAATCATTATAGGCGGTAACAAATATCACCGGCATTTCAATGGCCACCTGCTTAAATATATCAAAGGAGAGCCCGTCGGCCAGTTTAATATCCATAAAAACCAGGTCGTAAGCAGTATTGCTTTTAAACCATTCAACAGCTTCTTCTACGCCTGCAAGCATGTTGCTTATAGTTATGCCTTCATCAATAGTTTGCAGGGTGTGCGCCAGGTTACGGGCGGTAACCGGTTCATCTTCCACTATAACTATACGCAATTCTTTCATATTTATACAGTTACAGGCAATTTAACCAAAAACTCATTAGCCGTTTTTGTAATTTCAATTTCGCGGCCCATCAATATATTAAAACGCTGGTTAAGGTTGGCCAGCCCTATGCCGGTGCTGCTTTCGGGCAGGGTTAGGGGCTGCAAATTATTACTAACCACCAGGCAGCCACCGCTCCTATAAACCTTCACTATCAAGGGTTTTTTTAAGGTGGCCATATTATGCTTAGCGGCGTTCTCGAGCAATAATTGCAGCGACAGGTGCGGTATTTTGGCTTCAAGATATGTATCATCAACCGCTATATCCAGCTCAAAGGCTTTTTCAAAGCGCATTACCAGCAGCTGGCCGTAGGCTTTTATCATATTCAGTTCATCGGCAACGCTAACCAGGCTATTGCCCGATCGCTCCAGCGAATACCTGAACACTTTTGATAGCTGCCCTACATAATGCTGCGCCATTGCCGGGTTTTCCCTGATGATCCCCGACAAGCTGCTCAAGGAATTAAACAAAAAATGAGGGTTCAGCTGCCCTTTCAGCAGTTCGAGTTCCGCCTCCAGGTAAGCGCTTTTCAATTGCTCATTCTCCCGGCTTTTTTCGCGGCTCTCGCGTATCAGTAAAATTATTTTCACCACTATGCCTACCAGCAGCCCGCATAACATAAAGCGCGAAAAATAGCCGCCCCAAAACAAGCCCGGCAATTGGTCTTTGTTCAAAAAGTTCCATTGTATAATGCCGCCAACAAGCATGGCCAACCATATCAACCCTAAATTTAACAGCACATAAACAACATAGCGCCTTTTATTTACCGGCAACCACAGCTCATATTTCAAGTTCAAATAAATCAGCAGGTAGCAAAACCCAAAACTATATAATAGTTGAAAAATAAATTCGCCCAGGTTAAAATGCCAGTAATGTGCCAGTATGCCGTTTTCGCGCAGGGCAAGCAGCTTGGTGGAGTTTAGCATTAAAGCAATCAGTAATGCACAATACAGGGCTATCCGCTTTTCAGTTTTGTCCATCCGCTAATTTAGCTGTAAGATATGCCAAGCGTTAAATATAATGGTTAAAGCTGAAATATAAGCGGGTGAAATATCCCTAAGGGGCGTTAAACTTCAAATATTCCTGTAACAGCTTTTTATTTACGCCATTATAGCGCAATCACATTATTTACATATATTTGGTTATACCCCTTACCCATGACCCCCTTAGGCATTTATCAAAACACCCCCTATACAGGCAACAAGGCAATTTCTTGTAAAGCATTTATTATTATAAGCGGGGCTTTATTATCGGCATACAGCAAACCTTACCAGGTATGAGGCTTGCTCACTTAATATTGGCACATAAAAACCCGCAAATGCTTCAGCGGCTTATTCAAAGCCTGCATAATGCCGATGCCGATATCTATATTCAGTTAGATGCCAAAGCTAACATACAGGATTTCGCGCAGCTGGAAACTATGGGCAATGTATGGTTTGTTAAGCAAAGGGTTACTACCGGCTGGGGCAATTACAGCATTATTCAAGCCACTTTAAACGGCTTTAACTATATTTTGCAAACCGGTAAAAACTATAGCCATTTGAACCTGCTAAGCGGGCAGGATTATCCAATCAAACCAATAGCGCAAATACAGCAGTTCCTGTTTGCTAACGCGGACAAAACCTTTTTAAGCTCGTTTTCTATTGCCGATGGCGAATGGTTGCATGGCAATACCCGCATAGCCAAATACAGCTTTGGCGATTATAATTTTCCCGGTAAATATCAATTGCAAAATATAATTAACAAACTGCTGCCCAACCGCAAACCGCCTTATCATTTAAAGCCCTACGGGCGCTCACAATGGCTCACCATAACGCCCGAGTGTGCAGAGTATGCTATTAATTATTTAGCTGCCAGGCCGCGCCTTAAACACTTTTTCAGGATGACATGGGCCGTTGATGAGGTATTTTTTCAAACCATACTCGAAAATTCCCCTTTAAAGGATACGCTGGTTAACGATAATTTACGATATATTGACCAGGATGGCGGCAACCGCCCCACCATATTCACCATTGCCAACGCGGATATGCTTATGGCATCAGAAAAATTATTTGCCCGCAAATTTGACCTGGACGTGGATAAAGAAATATATGATTATTTAGATAATGCATTAAATACCAGCGTTAAATAAATTTATCTGCTTAATTTTAAGGCATCATAAAAAATCACGATTTAAATATCCTCCTGTTAAATTAACCACCATGACCCCAAACAGCCCCAAAAACCTGGATGAAAAATTGTTGAAACACGTTTTCATCCACAATTTAAACAGGATATACTTTGGCAAATGCTACCTGGATAAGCACCTTACCCACCTGGCATCAATGGCATCTTTCCCGGCCCTGCAATTGGCCATGCAGGAGTTTGGCGATAGTATAAAAAACCAGATAGCCCGTATGGATGAGATTTATGAACTGATTGCCGAAAAACCATCCGACAAAAATTGCAATCCTATTAAATCAATAGTTAAAGATGAGTTTTGCCTTTCCGATGCACAGGAAATGCCGGTTTTAACCGATATGGATGTTATATTGTATATGCAGTTGCTGGAGCATATCAACATCACCGCTTATCGCACCTTAAAAATGATCGCTTCCTTATTAAAATATAAGCAGATTGAGCAACTGCTGACTGAGTGTTTTGATGAATCTATTGATAACGACCAGCTTTTTATGCTCATATCAAAGGAATATATCACTACCGATTAAACTTCAAAAACAATTCATATCCCCGGTAAAAAAACAAGGCCACCCGCAATAAAGCAGATGGCCTATAATAGTTATTTAATACCCCTATTAAAATAACTTAACAAAGTTAAAAAAATTATTTACTGTTAAACAAGGTATTTTAATTTAAAAAAGAAATTGTAATACCCTTGTTACCTAATTTATAACAAAACAACTATTTTAAATTAGATCGCATTTTTTTTACTTTTATATTTATCACGTTTTAAACTGACTTCTATATATGAAAACGACAAAGTATTTTATTTTATCGGCTTTATGCTGCTTTTTTTTATCACAGTTACAGGCGCAAAGCTTATACCTGCCCCGCGATATTAAAAAAGCCTACGATAAAGGCACCCGCTCATTTGATGGCCGCCCCGGAAAAAATTATTGGGAAAACCATGGCCGCTACAACATAGCCATTACCGTACAACCGCCAAACCGCACTGTACAGGGCCACGAAACCATCACCTATTTTAATAACAGCCCCGATACGCTGAAAAAGCTGAACATGAAGCTGATCATCAATATCCACCGCCCCGGCGCCATCAGGTACGGAAACGCTGACGCTGATTATTTAACAACAGGCGTACGGGTTGATTCCATATTTATTAACGGCACAAAAACCGTTTGGAACAACGATCCGAACCATGCCGTAAGGAGGCAAAGAGGCATGCCCGATAACGAGCCCGGCAATACCACCAACAAGTTTGTTAATTTAAGCAACCCGCTGCTCCCGCACGATTCCGTTAAGCTGGATATTACCTGGCACTACCAGTTATCGCTGCAAAGCGGCCGCGAAGGTGTGATTGATTCAACTACCTTTTATATAGGTTATTTTTATCCGCGTGTATCTGTGTATGATGATTATAACGGTTGGGATAGGCTCGATTTTAATGATCGCCAGGAGTTTTATAACGATTTTAACGATTATACCCTAAGTGTTACCGTACCCAAAAACTTTATAGTTTGGGCCACCGGTACCTTGCAAAATCCAGCGCAGGTTTTACAACCCGAATACATTAAACGCCTGGATGAAGCCATGCATACCGATTCCACCGTGCATATAGCTACCGCTGCCGACCTTGCCGCCAAAAACATAACCGTTCAAAACGATATGAACACCTGGATATGGAAAGCAGGCGATATTAGCGATGTGGTAGTGGGGGTAAGTAACCATTATGATTGGGATGCCGCCAGCACCGTTGTTGACGATGCCACACAGCGCCGCGCCAGTTTCCAGGCCGCTTTTGCCGATGCATCGGCAGATTTTCACCAGGCCGTAAAATGGGGCATTCATGAATTTGATTTTTATTCGCATCATTTACCGGGCGTGCCCTACCCTTTCCCAAAAATGACCGCCTTCCAGGGTTTTGCCGATATGGAATTCCCTATGATGGTGAACGACAGCCATGAAACCGACCTGGTCGATGCGCAATTATTACAGGATCATGAAGTGGCGCATACTTATTTCCCTTTTTACATGGGTATTAACGAAACCCGTTATGGTTATATGGATGAAGGCTGGGCAACAACCTACGAGTTACTGATAGGCGCTACCGAAGTTGGCGAAAAACAATCAGAAGAAACTTATAAAAATTTCAGGGTTAAAAGATGGATCAACGACCCCTCGAGCGCCGAGGACCTGCCCATCATTACGCCAACCAGTGAGTTGGTACACGGCTATGGCAATAACGCGTACGTAAAGCCATCATTAAGCTACCTGGCTTTAAAAGATATGCTGGGCGAAGCCCTGTTTAAAAAAGCATTGCATACCTATATGGATAACTGGCACGGCAAACACCCTATCCCCTGGGATTATTTCAACTCTATGAGCACCGGATCGGGCAAAAACCTCAACTGGTTTTTCAATAACTGGTTCTTCACCAATGATTATATCGACCTGGCGCTGCAAACCGTAGTAAAAGATAACGGCGGCTATAAATTGTCCATTCAAAACATAGGCGGTTTCGCGGTTCCGTTCAATATCAACCTGGTTTATACCGATGGTACCACCGAGAGCATACACAAAACCCCGGTTGTTTGGCAATATGATCAAAAACAAATATCGGTACCTATAAAAACCGGTAAAACCATTAAATCGGCAACGCTTGATGGCGGCATATTTATGGATGCCGATACCAGCAACAATACCTGGACAAGCAAATAAAAAATAGCTTTAAAACACAAAACCCGGCCAATCGCCGGGTTTTGTGTTTTTATAAAAGCCGCTATACTTACGCGTTCTGAATTTCAGTGTTCACATCATCAGCATTGCTCTTAATTTTCGATTTGGCATGGTTTATAGCCTCGTGGCCGTAATCTTTTGCCTTATTGGCAATATCCCTTGCCTTTAGGGTAGCGCCGTCTATAACATCCTCGTGGTAATCGGCAAAATTATTTATGGCGCCGTTCACTTTCGATTTTGCATTGTTATAAGCAGTACTGCTGTAATCCTTTATTTCGCTGGCCTTGGCCTGTGCCTTTTCTTTTGCTGATTCAATCAAATCATTAACAAAATCGGCAATGCCATCCCTTGTACCTTCGCCGCTATCGGGTGCTAATAATAAGCCCAGTGCAGCGCCTGCCGCGGCACCCACTAAAAGTGCCGCTATAATCTTTGTTTGATCTTTCATTTTCTGTTGCTTTTAGTAGATATTTAAAGATACAACATATTTTGTGGCTTTCTGTTTAAAATAAATCACCTAAAAAACAGGGTAAACTTTATAATCATTGATTTATTAATTATATTTATATACTTAAACTGATGCACAATGAAAAAATTATTACTGCTTGCCATATTGCCCATCCTATTTGTAAGCTGTAAAAAAGCTCGCCAAATCCGGTAAGTCAAGTCCTAAGGCGCTGTTGGTTTCTTCGACAATCTCGCTTGATCTCCCCGACACCGTAACAACTTCAAAATCGTTTACTTATGATGACAGCAACAGGCTTGTAAAAGAAATAGACTCGGAAAAATTCGAAAACAATATAACAGACGGCTCTACAATCAATTATCAATATGACGCCAATAATAACGTTGTGAAAATAACATTCATTGACGGTAATGAAAGCGGAGAATATAATATTTTTTATATAAACGGACAGCCTTCTTATGCAAATGCCTTACTAACTGAAGGAACGACAATTTTCTACAATGGTTTGTATTGCAAATATACTGTTCAAAATCAAAATGTTATAAGTGTAGACGCTCCCACTTCCGGAAATTTCCCTTCAATGAAATGCGCTTATTCCAATAACAATCTGAGCACATATATAGAAGAATTTTATTCACCAACTTTGACGATTACAACAAATTATACGTTCGGTGAACAAAACAGCCCTTTTAAAAATTCACGTTTTAAATGGTATTTAGGTTTAGTGGGATTTGATTCGCTGGAGGAATACGATGAAAATTCAGAAGAATCATACACATCATCATCCAACAATCAAAATGTAACTATTGCCCAAATACAAAACACCTATAACAGTTCAGGCTATCCAACCAAAATAGTATATATATATGGTGTAAATATTCCCAATGCAACAGAAACCTACACTTACATCAACGGCAAATAGCTCTTTCCAAAAAAACAGCCACAAAAAAAAAGCATCCACCCTAAAAAGAGTGGATGCTTGTACGTTAATGATTATATTATACTTAGATAACCTTTACATTTACCGCATTCAAACCTTTTCTACCGTTTTCAACCTCGAATTCAACTTTGTCGTTTTCGCGGATCTCATCGATCAGGCCTGTTGAATGAACAAATACATCCTGACCACCATTGTTTGGTGTAATAAATCCGAATCCTTTTGTTTCATTAAAAAATTTTACTGTTCCTTCTTTTTGCATTATTTTATTTATTAAAGTGCGCAAGTTATGACTTTTAATCCGAATACACTAATTAATTCGCTAATGGAGGTCTGAGGCCGGAGATCAGTGCTTAGTTTTTACCCGGTACCAGATTAGGTTTTCAAACCTAAATCCACTATTTCAAATTCAGCAACTAAGCTCAAATCTCCAGCCTCAAATCTGTCTCCATAAACTATTTTCACTCTTTTACCCGCAAAGCGCATAAAAATCCTATTTTTAGCGCCTCAAAATTGGTAGTAAGTATATCAATATAATAGGGTAAAAAATACGTAATGAAAGTTTTAAAATTTGGGGGAACATCGGTAGGAAGTCCCGAGAGAATGAAAAAACTGCTGGATATTGTTGATCCGTCCGAAAGGCAGATCGTGGTATTATCGGCAGTGTCCGGAACAACAAACAATTTAGTGGAAATTGGCCAGGCTTACCTGGCCGGCGATAAGCAGAAGGCTATCGCTCTTATTAATACCTTAAAAGATAAGTACGAAGTTTTCATAAAGGATTTATTAGCCAAACCCGAATATTACGCACAGGGCAAGGAAGTGATAGACTATCACTTTTCGCTTTTGAGCGGCCTGGCTAATGACCTGTTCACCCCCATTGAGGATAAGATCATACTGGCACAGGGCGAACTATTATCAACCACGCTGTACCACGTGTATTTAAAGGAGATTGGCGTACCATCGGTGCTGCTGCCTGCTTTGGATTTTATGAAAACCGATGAAGACAGCGAGCCGGTGGTGGATTACATTACCGAAAAGCTAACGCCTTTATTGGAAAAATACCCGGATAACAACCTGTTTATTACCCAGGGCTACATTTGCCGCAACGTTTTTGGCGAAATTGACAACCTGCGCCGTGGCGGCAGCGATTACACCGCCTCGTTAATTGGC